>Ga0208041_1000074_pt1 | contig 128182 bp, 106 predicted proteins | sample AD_SCU002_MetaG_FD_184453 | JGI IMG/M metagenome (GOLD analysis project Ga0208041, IMG submission 184453) | Active sludge microbial communities of municipal wastewater-treating anaerobic digesters from China - AD_SCU002_MetaG (SPAdes) (version 2) | ecosystem: Engineered > Bioreactor >... | reverse complement strand
CGCCCTCCTCACTTCATCTTGCTTCAACTTCTTATACAAGGTTCGCAGCACTAATCAAAGTACCAGAGAAGCAATTATTCCCGCAGCAACCGGAATAAGAATATTGTCCCAGTCCTTTGTAGGCCAAAATTCCGCAAAGGTCGTTGCCAATGCAATGATCATAGATGGTATAAAGCGACCTGTAAGCAGATAAACGGCAAGCAAGACTATGGCGAAACACAATATCGATCCTTCTACCGACTTTCCTCCGGAAAACGGCATCGGAATGCGACCGAAAGACTTACCCACCAGGCTCGAGAAGCTGTCGCCAAGGCCGAGCGCGAGTATAGCCACTTTGGCTTGAAGAGGATCAAAAATGAGCAGAGAGAAAGTCGCTCCCAGCGCTAGTGTTATTGGGCCCCATACGAAGCGATTGCTATCCCTGCGGCGTGCGGCTCTTTCTGTGATCGACGAGATTATAGGTACATTGAAGCCCCGGTGTCTTAGAATCTCACTTACGGAATAGAGGAGCATTCCGGCTATCAATGCTAAGACTGGTAGCATGGGCGAAATATCGAGAAGAGGTATACAAAACAAAATGAGGAGATGGAGAGATTTTCGCGTGAGTTCTATGCGCAGTTCATCGATTGGAGATTGAAATCGAATATTGATATGAGGGAGCCCAGGTTTAGAAGAATCAGAAGAGGATTCTTTCTGGCTTTTGTTCACTTTAGCTCGCTTCCTCGACTATCCTTGACATATTGCGGCATGCTTTGTTAGGATGCCGCAGAAGAGTGTTGATTGGGCGATTAACTCAGCGGGAGAGTGCCACCTTCACACGGTGGAAGTCATTGGTTCGAATCCAATATCGCCCATACAGCACTCTTTTTGTATCGGCATGAATTGCACGAGAGAAAATCGTTAATTCTATGAAGTTATGATATACAGAAATCAATCATTGCAAGCGCTTACCAAGGGCTCATGTCTGAACGATTATTTCTTATTGGCTTTTTCTTCCATCACTCCCAGATAATAAATAGACAAACTCGCAACAGCTGCTATAGCTCCAAGGAGGGGCCAGGCCATCTTTAGTCCAAAATGGTCGGCAAAAGAACCAACGATGGGTGGGCTAATGGTCAAGCCGATTCCGCCTAGAAGTGGAAGAAATGCTTGAAATCTTGCCCTGTGCGAAATTGGAGTATTATTTGCGACATAGGTACCCTGGTTTGTCGCAAGGACAATTTCGCCCAAAGTCCAGATTGCCGTGGTTATGTAGATAAGCATTACGGAAGGTCTAAGGCCGATAAATCCGAATCCAATAGCATACAATAAGCCGGAGAGGGCTACCGCATTTATGGGCTTCCAATGCTGGGTGATTGTCATGATTGGCGTGGATAGCACTATTACCATCGCTGCATTGAGAGTCATCAAAGTGCCATAGATAACTGAACCGCTAGCACCAAAGAATTCCTTGGTCTGAAGTGGCAAGATAAATCGATGTTGTGCATAGACAAAGCCATAGAGCCCCGTCAGCATAGTGAATATGATTAGATTAGGCCTTGAAAGAAGGGCCTGGATAATATTGCCTCTATGAGCTTCATCCTGCCTGCCTGTACCAAAGCTCTTTTCGATCTGTCCACGAGTAGGCTTTGTCTCCGTAACCTTTAGTCCGACCAGTGTTATCGCTACGAATATTGCGATTGCATTTCCCCAGAAAAGCCAGGATGTGTAGTTTTCAAATAGAAAGCCAGCAAGGAGCATTCCTACTGCAAAGCCCAGATTGTGACCTAGATAAATCAGAGAAAAAGCCGGGCGTCTGTTTTCGGGGGAAGTGAGATCAGTCATCATTGCTGAGCGGGCTGGATCAGTCAACCCGTCAAAGAAAACACTTGCAAGCAAAAACCAGCGAATATTGCTACCAACGGATGGGAAACCACATGGAATATAACACAAGCCCGACAAGACCTGTGCAAATACCATCAATCTTTTTCGCCCAAAGCTATCGGCAAGCTTTCCACCGACAAGAGAAGCAGGACCATAGACCAGGTTGAGCATCATAATGAAAAAACCAGCCTTCTCTTGAGTCATTGCAAGCCGTCCAGTCAGATACAAAGTAAGAAAAGGAAACACAAACATGCCCATGGAATTTATTATTGTAGCAAAGAAGAGAATATAGAGAGATTGCGAGAGCCCTCGATAAACATCGAAATAGCGCTTTAATGCATTCATAAATAGCAAACATTACATGGCTTAAGATGAAGAGGTCAAGGGCAGCCTATTATGAGCCTCCTGAATTGCCTCGAAAGGCTTAAGTGTCGAAGAAGAGTATTCTGCAAAGGCCACAGCAGCGATGCCCAATGGTTTATTTTTTATCTGGATTACATTCAAGAATAAGGACAATTCCGATTCAGATAGAATTGTCATGATTTCAATCATATTTTACAATAGCTCTCATGAAAGGAATAATCGTTGCAGCAGGCTATGGTACACGTTTTCTACCCGCAACCAAAACCGTTCCCAAAGAACTTCTGCCTATTGGTATAACACCGAGTATTGCCTTTATTGTCAAGGAATTTGTAGATTCCGGGATTCAGGATATAATCATAATCTCGAGCCGACGCAAGAAAGCTCTCGAAGACTATTTCGATCGAGAAATCGAACTAGAGGCGCTATTTGAACGAGAAGCTCGTCAAGATCAATTGAGAAAGATTCTTCCTTTTGATGCCCACATAACGTTTGTCCGTCAGATGGAAATGAGGGGCACAGGCCATGCTCTGATGCAATGTGCTAATCTTCTCGATGGGGAGTTTTCCATTGTAGCCTATCCCGATGATATTGTGCTGGGGCCAAAGCCCCTAGCTCGCCAGCTCATCGATATGTACGAAGAGACAGGGAAATGCGTTCTTGCCACGATATTGGAGACTGGCGATGTGTCGCGCTATGGTGTAATAGACCCAGCTCCGGATGGAGTGGGAGTTCGAGGCTTTATAGAAAAACCTGAAAAAGGCAAAGAGCCAAGCCATGAAGTCTCGATTGGGCGTTACCTCTATACACCGAGATTCTTCGAATGGCTCGAGGAGGGTTGGAAGCACCATGGTTCAGGTGAGTACTACCATACATATGCGCTTCAAAAGATGATCAGCGAGGGCAAGGTCGCTTTTTCGCGAGTCCAAGGTCAAAGACTAGACACCGGTGAACCAGCTGGATATTTCGAGGCTCAGCTTCATAACGCCCTTAATGACCCTTCTCTCAAGAAAGTACTAGCCCATTTTGTAGAGGAACATAAGAATGAGCTTTGATCATCCCCTCATAACAAGCCTGCCCCTGTCCGTGCACATAATGCCTGCTACTGCCTATCAAGACCTAATGCTTGCTTGCGCTTATTAAAGCCGCCCTCTGTGCTCTCTGTGCTTATTGGGAATCGAATTCTAGCAAGATTTTTCCGACCAACTGTCTCGGCCTATAGCCACTTTCGATTAGTCCACTGTAATCGACTTGGAGACATTCTTAGGTGCGTCGGGATGTACGCCGTGATTTTGGATTCCCAGTGAATCAAGCCATTGCATTTTGCGCACCGACATACGGTAAGCAAGATATTGCAGCGCGATTATAGCCGAGAATACAAAGATGCAGGGATCGCCAGATTGAGGCAGGGGAAGATACTTAGACCAATATTTCTCGATGCCCATCGGCACACCTTCCACTGCGAGAGCCAGCTCTTGCGAAGGCTCTGCGATGAGAATAATATCCGCTCCTCTGATTTTGTGAGTGTGTATCTGGCTTATTGTGATACGCCTATCGCGCTCTTCAGGCGGACAGATGAATATGAGCGGATAGTTATGCGAAAGCTTCTCGAAGAGATCATTTGTAATGGCAGTCAATGGCTCGCCTCCAACAAGCTTTTCCAGGTCTGCTAGAGAAAGTAGTGTGTTCCTGCCAAGGATAGTATTGGGGCCATGCTTGAACTCTGCGGCATCATAGCCTTCCGTGTGATTTAGGACTATTTCGCGTATCTTTAAAGCGCCTTCTTTTGCTAGCCCGATGAGTCCTGTTCCCAGGATATGAATAGAAGAAGCCATAAAGAGGTGTGCGGCTATACTCTCGATATCGCCCATCCTGGTCTCGATAGTCTCGGTCATCAGGTCTCTGGCCTTGATCAGGTTCTCTCGAACTTTATGCTCTGGCATAGAGAAGCTTGCGGCTAAAAGGTAGAGGATGGCAATCTGGCTCGTAAAGGATTTCGTTGCTGCTACAGCTATCTCCGGTCCACACAAGAGCGGCAGATAGAAATCCGAAAGCTCTTGAGGTATTCGGCTATTCTCATTATTCACTATGCTGACATGACGCACCGAATTGTTGGTTTTCTTTACATCTTGAAATATGTCGACTAGATCTTTTGTTTCGCCCGACTGAGATATTCCGATAATGAGATCGTTTTTCCCCATACAATTGAAATACATTGAGCGAAACATGCCAGGATTGCAGGGATAGACTGGGATATGTGCTGTTGAATTGAAGAAATAAGCGGCAATAAGAGCTGCATGATACGATGTGCCGGATGCGATGAAGTAAATTCTGCCTCCTGACTGTGTGGTTTCGCGGATAGCATTCTTGAGCTCGCCCGTATATCGCAGAACCGCGCGGCGCTTTCGCCATACGATTACCTTGTCCATGAGCAGAAGCTTTCCTCGCATAGGCGGATTGAGGGCAGCAAGCTCTTTGAGCAGCTCTGTCTCATCCGAGATAAAATCTTGACCGACAAAGTGCGCTGCACCTGTATTCTGAACTCTTGCTTCTATTTCGTTCCAGGCTGGAGATTCAAAAATCTCCTTCATTCCTGAAACCAGAGCCTCATTTCCAAAACGTTCAGAGAGCGAAGAAATTTTCTCCGCGGCTTCCTTGCAATCATCCTTATGGTCTTCAAAAAGCTCTGAAAGAGGTTCGGTAGAGGAATCTCGGAAATAATAACGTAGAATCTGGCTGATGTTGTTCATGCTCGATGAGATTTCCTGCTCCATATAGTGCTGGTATTCGGGTGAGAGCTGGGTATCTTTGATCGAGAGCTTTGATCTCTTGAGGCGAGGATGTGAGAAAAAGGGGTTGCCCTGAAGGTTGAATACGAGGTATTCCTTATCGGTAAACCAAATTCCCTCTCCTTCGGAAAGAGGGATAAGCGTGCGCGTCTTAGAAAGCACACTTGTTAGATCCGAAGAAAGAACGATAAAATTGCCAAAAGAGTCACTGCCAACGCCGGCATAGAGCGAAGATCCAGACTTAATGGCGAATACTCCCGGCAGCTGAGGATCAGCGATGGCTGCGGCATAGGAACCTTGGGCAAGCGCTTGAGCTCTGCGAATTGCCTCGATCATGCGCAGAACTCCATCGGGCACGCCTTCTGCAAGACCGGCATTCGCATAAGCCTTTCGAAGATAGGCAAGGTCAGAGCTGGCCAGCGATTGGGCGGCAGAATAGTGCTCTTCAATGAGATGCACAATTATCTCTCCATCGTTGTCCGAAATTACCGCATGGCCGCGGGCGGAAAGCCAGGTTTTGAGCGTATCGGTATTCGAGATATTGCCATTATGGGCTCCAACTAGCTCCATTTTGCAATGCACATGATGAGGCTGACTATTGACATCGGTAACGCTTCCATATGTAGCCCAGCGCACCTGTCCAATGAATCGCTGACCACTAAAGGAGTCGATCTGCAGGAGGGGACAGACTCTGGAAGGAGCACCAACTTTTTTTCGCAGCAAGATGCGTTTATCAGCACCTATAAAGGCAGCACCAGTCGAATCGTAACCTCGATACTCGAGACGCTTTAGAAGCGCCTCTGCTTCTTTTCCTATTGAAGGGTTTTCATCTCTATAGACAAGTGAAACAATACCGCACATAGCTTTGTATTATACCATGATATTCCATGGTTGCGGAGTCAATTTGTCGGAGTTCATTATTAGAGCCCATCTATCACAGCATATTCATAAGAAGCAAAAGGCTTCGGAATCTCCATAATGCCTTTCTTAGAAACATGCAACGAGGTAGTATATGAAATGTCAGAAGGATATCAACGCTATTTGGTGATTAGTGAATAAAGAAGACCAGGAAAGGATCAGGATGCATCGATGATAAAACCTCTTGAAATTCATTATGAAGTGAGAGGATATGACTGCGGTTATGGCGGACCTCTTAAGCCCTTTGCACTTGCCAATTTTTTTCAGGAGACAGCGGGAGTTCATGCAACGGTTTTGGGCATCGGCATGGAGGATATGTGGGCTAGAGGGCTTACATGGATGCTTTCGCGCATCGACATCCGTATCGAAGCAATGCCTAGAACTGGGCAAAGGGTTATCGCCAGAACTTGGCCTGTCGGAGCAAAAAAAATCTATGCACAGAGGTGTCTCGAACTTCTGGATGAATCCGGCTTTAGATATGCAGGTGCCCTGTACGAATATATCATCGTGGACATGAAGACTCGGCGTGTGGTTCGACCGGAGAGAACGCTTCCAATCGATCTGACCACGGATTACCCTCTACCATTTGTGGATCTCTCTCCTGGCGTCGAGGATGCTTCTTTTGGAGCATTTCCTCAAGCGACTAACAACTCAATGCAAGATAAAAAAGATCCATATGCGGAACCTAAGAATACTCTCCTGCTAAATGGTTTTTCCGAGGTCTTTGCTTTAGAGGCTCGCACACGGCACATCGATCAAAATGGCCATGTCAATAATGCTCACTTCATAAATTGGCTATGCGATGCGGTGCCTTGCGCAGATGGAGAGACTATCTGTCGAATCAAAGTCGATTTTGTACGCGAGATTCTAAAAGGAGGAAAAATAAGCGTATGGATAAAGCCCATTCATACTATAAGCAACTCTATATCCGAAAATGCATTGAAGCAGGCAGAAAAGATTAAAGCCCCACACTCCTCTTGGCTTTCAGCACTTGCTTGTGATGGGATTCTTGCAGCACAGGCTATGATTACTGCTACGAACCTTGTGTATAAGAAGTCGAAGTAAGAAGTAGGAAATAGAGCCAATAAGGGAAGAGCAAGGAGCTAACTATGTAGACTTTCCCTTCTCGATAGAGAGCTTAGAAGAGAGCTTAGAAAGCCCATTGCAGATCATCGCAGAGAATCAGTGTGCTTTACAAGGAATGTGTCCAGTGTGCTGCATAGACTTGTGCTGTAAATGCTGTAAATATAAGAAGAAAGCAGATCATGTACCTGGCTATGCTTATGCATATGCTTAAGCAGGCTTCCTTATGCCATTCTCAATCCTTATACACAAGGTTCGTAGCAGTACGAGCGGCCTCCAGAGCAGCTTTATAGTTTGGCTCCTGAGCAATTTCTGGCACTTGTTCCGTGTATATAACCTTATTGGCTTTGTCGAGCACAACTACCGCTCGCGATAAAAGGCCAGCCATAGGACCAGAGATAATCTCGACACCATAAGCCTTGCCAAAATTTCTTGTTCGCAGTTCGGATAGGGTGATAACCTTATCTATTCCTTCGGCTTCGCAAAAGCGCTTCTGTGCGAAAGGCAGGTCCCTACTGATTGTCAAAATGACTACATCATCAATAGAAGATGCAGCCTTGTTGAATGCTCGGGCACTGGCGGCACAGACGCCGGTGTCAAGACTAGGAACTATATTGAGGATTTTGATCTTCCCTTCAAAATCCTCTAGGCTTACATCGCTGAGGTCAGATTTGGTCAATCTAAAATCCGAGGCCGTGGTTCCTTTGGCAGGAAGAGACTCTATTGTTTGGATTGGATTTCCTTTAAACGTGATATTTGCCATTCTTATACTCCTATAGATAGCTATATGAAATAAATATATCGAAAATCATATATTATCGGCAAGGTAAGAATAGCTGCTCTGTTATTTAAGATTTCGGATTCTTACTTCGATATCTTTATCGCTGGAGAGCAATCTTGTTATCTCGCTTGTATCGGTCGAACCGAAATGGTAAGGATAGAGAATCCTGGGCTTGATGATTCGGGCAGCTTGAGCTACCTGCGTTGGTGTCATGGTAAAGGGCAGATTCATTGGCAAAAATGCAATATCAATTTTACCGATATTTGCCATTTCGGGTATCGGCTCCGTATCTCCTGCTATGTAGATACGCAGTGAACCAATACTCAGAACATAACCATTGTCTTTTCTTTCTCTTGGATGATAGCCCATCCGGGACGAAGTGATGTTATAGGCAGGTACTGCGAGCACGGTTACTCCTGCAACATCGATCGAGTGGCCATGCTGTAGAACTTCCCCATGACCAAGCTTTTTGCGGGATGCCTCCGACAGAATTATGCGTGTTTCAGGCTTGCTGAGAGCAGCTATAGCTTTTGGATCGAGATGGTCGTTGTGCTCGTGTGTTATTAAGATTAAGTCGGCCTTGGGGTACTTGGAGAAATTAGCATATTGACTCACCGGATCTATATAGATATTAGAGCCGTCGTAGGCTAGAAGCAAAGAGCCATGGCCAAGAAAGACGATCTCCAATTTGCCTTTCAGTGTATCGAAGAAATCGGATTCTTTTCCTTCTGGCCAGCCCTGGGCATAACCTGTCATCGCTGAAAGCGAAAAGGCCAATACAATAGAAAAGAGCATATTTGCCATATCGCACCTCTCTATTATTAGATTAATGCCAGCGATAAGCCAAAGTCAATAAAATCTGTTTTCGAGAGGAAAACTGATCTGCACAAATAAGAAATCCAGGCAAAAATCATGTTGTTCATTGCACACCTATTTGATGATATGGCAGCGGAACCATGTTCTTAGCATTCGTGAGTACGGTTACAAGGGTCCGTATGATGCAGTAGGAAATGGGGTGGATCTCGATCTTTCGGCAGATATTGCTCCCTATCGAGCTAGTGGAGCCGATTATTTTGGTTTTCAGAAGAATACCTCATAGGCCTCTTTGTAGGGCAGCATATACTTGAAAAGAACCTTTAGTTTCTAGTGCGAACACTACCCATTATCACGGATGAACTGCCGAATTTCCGATAGAGAAGCTCTGGCACGCATTGGAGCTAATGCACATCTGACGCTCTATCGAACATGGGAAAATATAATGGACAAAGTTACACAGAGATGTTTTTCTATCTTCGAGCGTTGGGAGCAATGAGGCCTTTGGGAACTCTGTGGCGCCTTGGACGAGAGCCTTTGCTTGCTATGTCAGAAATGAATAGCAACGAGAAATAATATAAATTATGTAATGTGACAAAGCATAAATCACCGCATAAATCACCTCACATTTCATAAGGAAAGAGATAAGGTTGATTATCCTCGAGACGTTTTGTTATGGTTCTTAGGATTACCTGCAGGTCCCGCGATTCAGTCACAAAATCGAGGGAGTCTCCGGGGATAGTAAGAATTGGGGCAAGAGTAAAAGAGGAAATCCATTCCTCATAGAGATTGTTGAGTCCTTCGAGATACGAATCGGGAATCGATGATTCGAAATCTCGCCCGCGCTGCTTTATTCTCGACTGCAGAGTAGATACCGAAGCACGGATGTATATCACAAGGCTTGGGTGAGGCAAGATTTCGGCAAGGGTTGCATATAGGGCTTTATAGATACACCATTCGCGCTCGGCCATGATTCCCTGGATATAAAGATTCCTGGCAAAGATTTCGGCATCCTCGTAGATCGATCTGTCTTGAACAACGGAATGCGGATCTTCGCTCAATTTGCGGTGCATATCAGCTCGATGAGACAGAAAGAAAAGCTGGCTATGGAATGCCCATCGTGACATATTCGCATAGAAATCCTTGAGAAAAGGATTTTCCAGGACTGGCTCAAGATAAGCTATAAATCCTAGATGCTCGGCGAGCAGGCTCACAAGTGTCGATTTTCCTGCACCGATGTTGCCGGCAACCACAACATATCTGCGACTCATTTCAATCGAAGACTAATCTCTAGAGAGCAAAGGCGCAAGCCTATAACCGAGGTATGGTGTAGGTATGGTGTTCAATTGTAAAGCATAGCAAAGCATTGTAAGCATTGCAGCGCACCGTTGCTTTTTAGGACAAAGATAAGTATCCTCTCTCATATAGTACGAGAGAATATATCCCTCAATGGGAAGGAGTCTTATTCATGAAACGCTTTGTAATCTTATTATTTGCATGGCTCGCTGTGATTGCTTCTATCGGTGCGCAGCAAGCTCCAGCCGTCCAGTCACCCTATTCAGATGCTGCGCCTCAGACGAAAGAAATCATCGATGCTGCTCGTCTCCTGGAAGCCAAAGGTCAATATTCAAAAGCCTGGAATCTACTTGCTGCCTTCGACCCTGACAGCAAAGATGGCTATGTTCTCGCCGAGAAGATTCGAATAGCCCTGGAAGACAGCATTGGCAATGGTATGCTAGTCAGTTTTAGTTTCGTCGATTTAGCGGAAGGGCAGAGCATCTATGAAGCATTTTTGAACCCACCCGAAAAGCAGACAATTGTGGATTTCAATCCTCTAGATCTAGTCGAAGCGCTAGAAAAATCCAGCGAAGCTATACCACCTATTCTCTCCCTTGAATTAGCAGGTTACCTTTACGCCGTAAATCAGCAATATAGCGATAATTGGATGATCGATGGCTATACTATTCAACAAAAGGCGGTAGAAAACTACGATAGAGCTCTCGCTTATGGCCTATATAACGACAAGAGTCTTGCAAATCACGCCGAACTTCTAATGAATCTTCAGCAGTATGAAGGTGCCGAAAAGGTACTAAGACAAGCTATTTCTCTATTTCCCGAGGAGCTTAGCTTTGCGGTAAGCCTTGCAAACAGTCTCAACTACCAGGGCAAATTCGACCAAGTTTATTCTGTTATCGATAAGGTAATCGAAGATCCTGATGTCACTAGTTCCACGTATAATGCCTATGTGGAAGGTATCAAAGCCGGCCTCAATTCTGGTGATACGCAGAAGACTGATTTATATGTCGATGCGATGATCGAGCGCTTTCCGGATGAATATGCCCCAATGCTGATTCAGCATCTTGTCGCAGTAATAATGGGCGAAATAGAAGAAGCCAATGTCTCTGCGGACAGCGTTACCGAAAAATTCAACGTCGATCCCAATGTCGTACAATCGCTGCTATCTACCTGGCTTGGTGCTTCAGACCCGGTTTCGGGCTTCGATTATCTAAACCGCTCGCTTGAAAAGTATACGAGCGATGATCAAGCAATGGGCACCTTGTTCTTCTATAGAGCACTTATGTATGCACAGACAGCTCGGTCAGCTGATGATCTCAAGCTAGCCATTGTCGACATGGAGGAAACAGAGAAGCGCTTTAGTGCCGTATATGATAAAGAAGATCCTGTCTTCCAGACTATTGAACAGCTCCTCACAGAATGGAAACAGATTATAGAACAGCTCCAAGAGAGTGATAGTGCTTCGTCCTCCGAACAGTCCACTCCCCCTGAAGATTCGAATACGGCTTCTGGGACGAGCAACTGAACTGATATTTGCAAAAAGAGACTATGCAATCGGTCTTTTGCATTCACAATGCGACTGTCATTGCGGGCTATGCGCGCATGGACCGCAGTGCTGTGCTTGTGGAGGGCGATTCAATCGCCGATGTTTTCTCTGAGCGCAGATTTGCGCAAAAGTCCTTTGGGCCACAGGTGCATTTGATCGATGCCGGGGGCGCCTATCTTACTCCCGGCTTTATAGACACTCATATTCATGGAATTGGAGGCTTTGGCACAGAAGACATGTCCGCCGAGGCCATTCTTGCAATGAGCGAGATACTACCTGCTTGGGGAGTGAGCTCTTTTGTTCCGACATTGTATCCCATGCCGGAAGAAGATATGATCCGGGCAATAAGAGCCGTGGTCTTGGCGATGGGTCATGAAACAGGAGCCGAGATTATTGGAATTCATATAGAAGGCCCGTTCATCTCACCCGCTCAACTTGGGGTACAGAGAATAGAGTTTGTCAGGCCTGTGGATCTGGAGCTAATGCAGCGCCTTTGGGATGCTTCGGAAGGTCATATTGTCAGCATGACCGTAGCGCCGGAGCTCAAGGGAATGCGCGAGCTGGCGCTGTTCTGCAATCAGTTGGGCATTGTGCTTCAGGCGGGCCATACCGATGCTAGCTACGAAAACATGATAGAAGGCATGCAAGCCGGAATAAGGCACTCCACACACATGTTCAATGCGATGAGTCGGCTCCATCATAGAAACCCTAACGCAGTCGGAGCCGTCCTTATCCAGTCGGATTTATCTTGCGAGATTATAGCGGATGGGCTGCATGTGCATCCTGATCTGATTCGCCTTCTTTTCCGAGACAAACCGGAAGGCAATATCGTGCTGGTTACAGACTCGCTCAAACCGACAAAGCAAGCGGTAAATGCTCCCATGTTTGCCAATGATGAGGAAGTATACCTTGAAGACAATCTCTTCTATAGAGCAAGAGATGGAGTGATTGCTGGCAGTTCTCTTACCATGATCGAAGGTGTCCTGAACCTGGTCAGATTCGGAGTGCCGCTTGAAAGCGCAGTAAAGATGGCAAGTGCAAATCCGGCTCGAATATTCGGCCTTAGAAGACGTGGTATGATTAGCCCAGGATATAAGGCGGATCTTGTGCTCGCAAACGCGGACTTCGATGTGCAGATGACAATAATTGATGGCAAAATAAAATATGATCATAATGCTATTGAAAGGCGAATAATATGAGAGTTGTCATTCAGCAGAGCTATGAATTGATGTCAAAATGGGCAGCTTATTATCTGGTACAGCACATAAATGAACATGATTCTCAGAAGCCATTTGTACTTGGACTTCCAACAGGCTCAACTCCGCTTGGAATGTATAGAGAACTGATCACCCTCTGCAAAGCTAAAAAAGTCAGCTTTAGGAATGTAATTACATTCAACATGGACGAATATGTTGGCCTTACGTCCGAACATGAGCAGAGCTATCATCGTTTTATGTGGGATAATTTTTTTTCTCATATCGATATAGAACCAAAAAATGTACATATTCTCAATGGCATGGCCATAGACCTGCAGAAAGAGTGCACTTCCTACGAAAAGGCGATATGCGATGCTGGTGGAATTGATTTATTCGTCGGCGGCTTAGGTGCGGATGGACACATCGCGTTCAACGAACCTGGTTCATCTCTATCATCGCGTACAAGGATCAAGACACTCACCCGCGATACAAAGAAAGCCAATGCCCGCTTCTTTGGTGGAGATCCAGAAAAAGTCCCGTCACAGGCTCTTACCGTAGGCGTAGGTACAATAATGGATGCACAGGAAGTCATGATTCTTGTATCGGGAATGGAAAAGGCAAGAGCGCTAAAACATGGCATCGAGATGGGCGTGAACCATATGTGGACAATAAGTTGCATTCAGCTGCACCCAAAAGCCATCGTGGTCTGTGACGAAGATGCTACAAATGAGTTGCGTGTAGTCACAGTACGTTATTTCAAGGAGATCGAAGCTCCAAATCTAAGAAACTGGGATTTGGATTAAGGTTTGAAACATCAGCTCAGACTGGCTTTTGTACGAAGATTACTATGAGAAGCGATATAAAAGGCATAATGGCCATGGTGGCGACCTCTGTTTGCTGGAGTCTAAGCGGCTTATTCATTAAGCTCATCGATTGGCATCCTATTGCAATTGCCGGAGCGCGAAGTCTTGTTGCAGCACTCTTTATTTTTGCGGTAGTACGCAAGCCAAAATTGAACTTCGGTAAGAACCAGATTATCGCCGCGATATCTTATTCATGCACTATGCTCCTATTCGTCTACGCAAACAAGAATACAACCAGCGCAAATGCAATTCTCCTTCAATATGGTGCGCCAGTATATGTAATGCTCCTTTCGGGTGTTATGTTAAAAGAAAAGCCTCTTCCAGAGCAGATAGGTGCGCTCATTGCGATTGTAATAGGGATGTGCTTGTTTTTTGCCGATTCGCTCAGCCTTGGCCATATAAAGGGCGATGTAGCGGCGGTCTTGGCAGGTATGACCTTTGCAATCCATATGCTTTTTATGCGACAACAGAAGGAAGGCTCGCCCATTGAATCACTGTTTATCTCCCATTGCATGACAGCTATCGTTTCACTTTTGATTTGTATCTTCTTGCCTCCGCCTGTCATCAGCAAGAGATCTGTGGCTGCCATTCTCGGCCTTGGCATAGTCCAAATAGGTTTTTCCGCCGTATTTTTCAGTTATGCAATAAAGCGTATAACCGCAATCCAGAGTTCTCTCATATCTATAATCGAACCAGCGCTAAATCCAGTATGGGTATATCTCGCTATCGGCGAAAAGCCATCGAGAATGGCTATCTTAGGGGGAGTGATTATTCTTTCCGCTGTAGTTATATCTTCGATATTTAGTGTCTCCAGAAGTGCGCGACCCTCGAGCATGGACGGAGGAACCTGAAGCGAACCTACATGAAGCTGCATAACGAGAAAGTAATATGAAGCAGATAATTGCGCTGCTAACTAGTTGAGCTGCAAGCTATTTATAATAGCTAAAAAGACTAAGAATATAAATCAAGGAGGCGGAAGCTAAGGACTATGAGGCAGAGTTTTCTTTCCGTCACAATCCTCCTCATACTGATCACCGATCCTTTAGGGAATATTCCACTATTCATTGCATCCTTGAAGCATGTACCTAAGGGACGGCGTTCGGAAGTGATCTTGCGCGAGTGTCTCATCGCTTTTTTGGTCTTGGTGGGATTTCTTTTCTTTGGTGAGGTATTTCTAAGCGCTTTGAATCTATCAGACGATATCCTTCGCATATCAGGCGGGGTAATCCTTTTCTTGATTGCTTTGAACATGATCTTCCCAGGAACCGGCGGGAAGCTTGTCGAGGATGAGATCGAGGGCGAGCCATTTATTGTGCCCGTCGCCATTCCATTGATAGCGGGACCAAGCGCCATTACCTATGTCATGCTTTTGATGAAGTCCGATACTTCGCGAGCGCTTGAATGGGTTGGAGCGATCTTTATAGCCATTCTTGTCACCATGATAGCGTTTTTTATGTCGAACAAATTGAAGGAGTGGCTTGGTCCAAGGGCTCTCTCGGCAATCGAACGCCTTATGGGCTTGGTGCTGACAACGATTGCGATAGAGATGCTTCTTAGCGGGCTTTTGCAATATCTCAGCAGCGTTCAGAATCTTTGATGTATTCTAAACTGGGACATACTGTTATAGCCTAGACCTAAGACATGCCCCTGGGAAAATAGAGCTATATTAAATATATTAAAGGCTCTGAACATCAATAATCAGAAGCTAACCGAAAATCTAATATAGTTGCCCTTTGGTATCTCATCGGTCTTTAGGACTCGATCGACGCGAGCAGCTGCAGGTCCCACCTGAAGCCAGGAATAGAATTGCTCCAGAGCTTGAGGATCTCCCTCCGCCCATACTTCTACATCACCATCCTCGGTATTTCGTACCCAGCCTTTTAATCCTAATCGTTCAGCACGAATCACTGCGGACATACGAAATCCAACGCCTTGGACTTCGCCCTTTATAAGCGCATGAAATGCCTTCATGCTACGATTCCTATCCTATTCCTATATAGATCAGGGCTCCGATACACCGATACTTTTTTGCTCTTGAGCTCGTACAAGGAAGATATTAAGAACGACCATAAGAAGCGAAAAGAGAGCATAGATTGCGAACCCTATGCGAATTCCCCATCCTGTTGAGACAGCCGACATCATATATGGAAATAAAAATCCACCTATGCCACCACCCATTGCCGCAAAACCAACAGCCTCACTCTGAGCATGAAGGAAATAATCACCAATGATACTCATGATGGTTGGATAGATAATAGAACAACCAAAGCCAGCAAGGATAACCAAAATTCCGGCAATAACACTGGCAAGCTTTCCATCTCCAATAAAGCCGATCATATTGAAAGCTATCAAAGAAATGGCCATCAGTGTCGATAGAGCTATCAAGATCCTTTCCCTTTTGATGGATTTCTGAATTATTGGAATTCCAAAACGTCCCATTAGCAGCCCTGCCCAGAATAGAGAGACCATGAAGGAACCTGTGGGTATGGGAGCTCCGAAAACACTTACAAAATACTCAGCAATCCAGTTCGAAATACCTAGTTCAACCCCCACATAGACAAACAAGGCAAAAAATCCAAGCCAATACATCGGCTGATGAAAAAGATCGCGCCTCGATTTATTTGTTATCTGTCCTCTGCCCTTACCGAGCAACTTAAAAGGCATGAATTGCATGAAAATCGCTATACCAAGGAATAATACACCCATAATTCGATAAACGAGCGTCCATTCCAGGTTAGCACTGATCAATATAGCTATTACTAGTGGTCCGACTACGGCTCCAATCGAAAAAGCACCATGCATCAGGCTCATAGCTTTTCCACCCCCAGGACCTTCCATGCGGAGTACAGCCCAGTCGACTGCAATTTCTATTCCACCCTGGCCTACTCCAATTATAAAATAGAGCATCGTATTGAGCCATGCTGTAGGTGTCTTTGCGAAGAATTCAAGCCCAAAGCATATAAGGATCAGCGATAAGGAAATCAAAAAGCGGAGCCCCAGGAAGGGGAAGAGAATTCCAGCAAGGTAACTCGATAGAAAATATCCAACTGAACCTGCCGCTATGACCATTCCTGCCGTCATATAAGACCAGCCAAATTCCGCGAATATTTTTGGAAGCGTAGCCCCTATGACTGTCATGGAAATACCAAAAAGGGCAAAGACAGCAAAGAGACATATGTAAAGGGATAAAAGGCGTTTTTCTACTATCATGATGCTATATTGTGCGATATTCCTTCAGTTTTCGTCAATGAGAGCCTTCAGGGCAGAGGTCAAAGATGGCGAGGCAATTACCCTTGCGCAAATTTGTCGCACAGACAAAAGCTCTGTCTCTAGATGAAAATCTTTTCAGAGGCTATGATAAAATATATGACCAGTATCAAAGATATCGCCAGGCTTGCTGGTGTTTCGCCTTCTACCGTTTCGCGCGTCCTTAATGAGAGGGAATATGTGCGCGACGAAGTGCGTCAACGCGTGCTCAGCATCGTCAAAGAAAAAGGATATGTGCAGAACAATGTAGCGCGGTCGATGGTACTCAAGAGAAGCTTTACAATTGGCGTTGTTATCCCTCATCTGTTCAATATGTTTCAGAGACAGCTCTTTGCATCGATGGAGTTTTTCCTTGAGCAATGTGGTTATAAGACTCAGTTCTTTTTCATTCGATGGTCTGAGGCCAGCGAACAAGCTTTTCTGCGCCGACTAAAAAGCGAGACGCTAGATGGCATAATATTTATTCATGAGCTAGACAGCCCGGCGGTCTATCAGCATATCCAAGAGAGAGGCTTGCCTGTCGCGCTATGCACATTCGAAAAGGAGCAATTCGATTTCCCTGCGGTTCACATAGAAGAAGAAGCCTCCGCTGCCCTGGCGATCGAATACCTTATACAGAAAGGACACAGCAATATCGGGCTCATTACAGGAGGACACTTTAGTTTCGGAAAGCAGCGAGAAGAAGGCTATCGCCAAGCGCTCAAGGCGCATGGTATTCCTTGCAACCCAGAACTCATAGTTCGCGTTCCTTCCTACAACCCCGAGGCTGGCCGCTCGGGTATGATGACACTCTTGAACAGAAGATCGCCTATGACTGCGGTGTTTGCTGCGACAGATGAGCTTGCAATAGGCGCGATAAAATCGCTTTATGATTCAGGCCTTAGAGTGCCCGAAGACATCAGTGTAATTGGTCTCGATGATATCGATATTTCAGCCTTTACGACTCCTGGCCTGACCACGGTCCATCAGCCGATCTTCGAAATGGGCAAGAAGAGCGCCGATCTTGTATGCGATTGGATTGCCAGAGGGAGCATGCAAGGAAAAGTAGAGCTTTTCTCAACAACCATCGTAGAGCGCGAATCAGTACGGGCATTGGCTTAGAGTGATTTTAATCCTCTGGAGATCGGCGCCCTTTGGACCCTTCCGATGGTGCCATTCCGAGGGGCCTGTTCCGATCGGGCCCTTCCGACAGGAGCCTTCCCATGGGCCTGTTCCGATGAGGCCATTCCGAGATCATTCGAAAAAGCTCAGATCTAAAAGAGTCTGAAAAGGCTTTCAAAAAGGCTCAAAGTTCTGCACTTCAAACCAGTAACTTTTCGATTCTTCTTGAATCTTCAATAACTCTTCATAATGTCGCATTTCCCATTCAGACATCGAGTTGAAGAATGCCTTGAGGTGAGGTTCCTTTGCGAGATTAGCCATATTGCTATAGTATTGAGTACTATTCAGTTCGAGAAGGACAGCGCTTGAAACCGCAGCACTGACATGGCGATCTGAAGCAATCCTTTTCAGGAAATCATGGCTGAATATCGGGCTTTTATGCGAACTCGCCTGTATTTCCGCGGCTAGATTCATTGCCGGCATCTGCCCGGCTAGCATTTCTCTATAATAACTCAAGAGCCAGTTGTAATGGCGTTTTTCCTCTTCTGCGCGACTTGCGAAGAATTGAGCGACATCTCCTTCACCACGCAGGGCGGCCTCTGAATAAATGGTCACACTATCGACTTCGCTTTTCAAAGCATTTCTTAAAGCTTGCATGAGCTCGTCCATAAGAACCTCCATTTACTCTTTTTATATATAATACTTCAAAATCGGAGCTAGAGGCGAGATTTTCGATTTCTTGCAAATCACTTGCAAAAATTCTATTTTCTCGATATGTTTTGCAAGTGATTTGCATATGCGGAGGGAACTATGAAAACGCATCGATATTCAAATGCCAGAAGGTTTTTGATGCGCATAATTCTGATCATTTTTCTGGGAATTGCAGGGTTAGGGTATTCAGAGAACAAGAAACAGCCTATCAAAGTAGCGGTCAGTATTCCTCCAATGAGAGAATGGATAAATCGCATTGCGGGAGATAAAGTTGAAGCCATTGTCATAATGCCTCCAGGCTCGAATCCTCATTCTTTTGAACCCTCGCCTCGCCAGCTCGCAGAATTGGGAAACGCGAAGCTATGGTTTTCCATCAATGTAGACTTTGAGTATTCGCTTAAACCCAAATTGCGCGCCATGTTTCCAAAGCTTCAGATCATAGATGTGACAAAAGATGTCCAATTCAGAAAGCTTCGGCCAGGCGAGAAGGAACATGACCAAGATGCAGTTGACAAATATGCAGAAAATTCCGATCCCGCCCTTGTAAATCTCGATCAGCATACCTGGCTTGGTATTGAGCAAGCCAAGACAGAGATCATGGTAATTCAGGATACCTTGATAGCCATAGATCCTGAAAATAGAGAGCTATACAAGACCAATTGTCAAGACTATCTGAAAGATATCGATGCCGTATACTCAGCACTGAAGACAAAGCTTGCGCCGCTTTCCGGTGCTCGAGTATTTGTATATCATCCGGCATTTGGCTATTTTCTTGATATGTTCGATATTGAACAGGTTGCGGTCGAGCTAGGTGGCAAGGAACCGACGCAGAGAGAGCTTTACGCTCTCATAGAGCTTGCAAAGAAAGAGAAAGCCTGCGCAATTTTCACTCAGGTGCAATTTTCAGAAAGCGCTGCAAGAGCCATTGCAAGCGCAATAGGAGCCGTGGTTGTGCCGATCGACCCTCTAGCTTCCGACTGGCTAGAAAATTTGTCCAGAATAGGCCAGGCCTTGTCTATGTCAATAGGCAAAAGAGAATAGAATGAACCAGGAGATTAAATATCGGATAGCCTCGCTAAGTCAAAGGACGGGTAGCCCGAATTCCATAGAAGGCAAGGAACATGGTGCTTCTATCGAACCTACACTGCCTCATCCTCCGGATAATGTTGCCATCTGGTGCCATGATCTGGGCTTTTGTTATCGCGAAGCAGAAGTGTTCAAAAATGTCAGCTTCCATGTACATAGCGGCGAATTCGTAGTGCTTACCGGCAAGAATGGAGCGGGTAAAAGTACCTTGCTTAGACTCATTGTAGGTCTTCTGGAACCACAGCAGGGACAAGTCCTTGTGTTTGGCGTCTCTCCTCGCAGACGAATTGAATCTATAGGTTATGTGCCTCAGCATACAAACTTTGACCAAGCCTTTCCCATTCGAGTCGAAGATGTCGTAGGTATGGGAAGGCTCTCCGGGCTTTCATACATTTCGAAAGACCAAAAAAAAGTGGATATCGAGTGGGCTATGGAGCAAGCAGAAGTGACGGACCTGCGAGCACGACCATTCTCTGCTCTTTCCGGGGGACAGAGGCGAAGAGTCCTGGTAGCTCGAGCGCTAGTAGGACATCCAAGGCTCCTTGTCATGGATGAACCAACTGCAAATATGGATATTGGTAGCGAGAATAAATTCTTCGAAGTGCTGGCTCGCATAAAGAGAAGCACAACGGTTTTGATCGCCACTCATGATTCGAACTTCGTGTCAGGACTTGCGGATACCGTTCTCTGTGTAGGTCAGGATTCCGAGCATCCTCACTCGGTACACCGACATGCCATGGAAAAGGCAGAAGATCTGCCAAAGGACATATACGGAAGCAACATGCTTCGTGTTCGGCATGATATCGAGCTGCCGGACAATGCTTGTTGCGAAGGAAAAGACCAATGAGCAGCTTCTTCCAGGCAGTAATAAATCCTTCTATTCCCTTTGTCAGAAATGCTCTCATAGGCAGCGTGCTGGCAGCTTTTTTATTTGGCATTCTTGGTTCTCTGGTCACCGTGCGCAGGATTGCAGGGCTTGCTGGCGCGATTTCACATACTGTATTGGGTGGCATAGGGCTTGCTCTGTTTCTTGTTTCGAGAGGCGCTCCTGAGTGGATAAGTCCAATGCTTGGTGCGCTTGTATTCGCCATCCTTGCTGCTATTACGATAAGTATCGTGTCGAAAAAGGCAAAACAGCGCGAGGACACTGTCATCAATGCGCTTTGGGCCATCGGTATGAGCCTTGGTGTGATCTTCATGGCCAAGACTCCGGGCTATGCCGATCCCATGAGCTATCTCTTCGGTAATATACTCCTTGTGACTCAGAAGAATCTTTATATGCTGGGAGCGCTGAACATATTAGTATTGCTGCTTGTATGGCGATATTACAGACAAATCGAAGCAGCTTCTTTTGATGAGGAATTTGCCGCTACTAAAGGTCTGCCGGTTATGGTCATATACCTCGTCCTTCTTCTCGTGATCGCGGTCGCGGTAGTCATGCTTCAAACCTTTGTGGGCATAGTCATGGTTATTGCTATGCTGACTTTGCCGGCGGGAACGGCTGGCTTTTTTTCTCGCAATCTAGCTAAGATGATGATAAATTCGAGTATTCTAGCCCTTGTCTTTTCTGTGCTTGGGCTGATTCTGTCATGGGTTTTCGATTTGCCGGCAGGAGCCTTGATAGTTCTAATTGCGGGTATGGTCTATATCGGGATTTCGGTTGTCAGAATGCTACAAGGTCGTAGATCGTCGACATCATGATTCTGGATATCATGATCCTCATAGTTGAGATGGACAATGAGATATCGCGAGCTCAGGCAAGGAAATCGGGCAGAAATTTCAAGTCGGGAGCTCGAGCCAGGAGAATTCAATGACAAAAGCGCGTAATCATGTTTTGGAGAGCATCATTAAAGCCGCAGAGCCACTTTCTGCACGTCAACTCTGCGATAAATACAAAAGCGAGCATGATCCTGCAACAATCTACAGGTCGCTTCATTTCCTCGAAGAAAAAGGCCGCATCGATTCCTTTATATTATATTGCAATGCGCATGGAACAGAGCGTTATTATGTGCTTCATCGCGGCGAACACCGGCACTGGTTTCATTGTGAGCGCTGTCATCGCTTTACCGACCTCGGAGAGTGTCGATTTGCTGAGATTGTCTCGCAGATTAGCGCTGAAAAAGGGCTTTTGATAACTTCGCACTCATTTTATGCTATTGGTATATGCAGCGAGTGCCGCCAACAGGGTTCATAGTATTTTTGCTCCACAAAGAAGCTGCCACTATGAATGAAGAAAAAGAACTCAGCACTTACCTCGAGCTCCTCGCCCACCTCAAAGAAAAGGACCTGGCCAAACAGGGACTAATGGCCCTTGAAGGCCGAATTGTCATCGAAAAGGCGCTGGAAGCTGGGATTGTACCGCGTATCCTTGTGTGCACCGAGGCAGAAAAAGACTATTGGCATGCAAGAACTAAAGAAGAGAATTCGATGGTTGGTGCCCACACCCCCAGAAGTAGAGAGCTAGACTTTCCAATATATACCACAAGCCATGAAGCACTTTGCAGCTTGGTCGATTTCAAATTCCATCGGGGAGCAATCGCGATAGCGGATGTGCCAGAGTTAGAGCTGTTCGACATGGAACATAATAGCCAACTCCACCAGTTTCACCGAGCTCATTGCACCCATGCGGTTTGGTCTCCCACCATTGCAGGAGTTAGTGCGCCTCTTGGGAGGCAGCGACCTTTTTACCTCTGTCTTTGGAATGTTACTGATCCATCTAATCTCGGCGCTCTCATTCGGACCGCAGCAGGGTTCGGTGTGGATGGGGTGCTCATAGGACCAGGTTGCGCGAGCCCCTTCTATCGAAAAGCTATTCGGGCATCGATGGGAAATGTCTTTGTATTACCCCTTTGGAGCGTCGATGTGCACGGCCTTGAAAAGCTCAAGCAAAATGGCGCAGTACTCGTTGCGGCAGCCCTCGATGAGAACTCGATGGCACTGGAAGAGCTCGTAAAGGAACTCGAAAAACTTGAAAGTAGCTTTGGTGCGTCTGAGGACGAGTATATGAAGGATGAGTCTTCGGTAGTAGGATGCGCTCAAAACTCTCCAATTATTCTCCTTCTTGGCAATGAAGGCTATGGCCTACCTGCAGAGGTGCTCGGGCTGAGCTCTATCCATGTCCGCATTCCAATGGAACGCGGCGTCGATTCCCTCAACGTGGCAGTTGCAGGCGGGATTTTGATGTATGAAATTATTCGCGCGCCTCAATCGTTATGCTGATATTATAAGCTAGGCCCTTTTTTCAAGACCGCTCTAGGAAACTTTTGAAGTGGATACTCCCCTCCATGCGACTTTCATCGCTTGACGAGATCCGCAAGCGCCTTGTTATCGAGTTCGGTGATCCAGGTTTCGCCGGCAGAAATCGCCATCTCGGCCAAATCGCGCTTGGTGGTCAGGATAGCATCGATTTTCTCCTCGAAGCTATCTTTGGTGATAAGGCGATGCACAAACACGTTTTTGCGCTGACCGATGCGGAAGGCGCGGTCTGTGGCTTGGTTTTCCACCGCGGGGTTGAACCAGAGATCGAAATGTATCACGCGAGTAGCCTCGGTAAGGTTGAGCCCAAGGCCCCCCGCCTTGAGGCTTATGAGGAGAATCGCTGGCCTCGAGGCATTGCGGAAACCCTCAATCGCAGCATCGCGCTTCGTCCTCGTCATTTTCCCATGCAGCATGAAAGGTTCGACGCCCCTATCCTGGGCGATGATCTGCCTCAAAATATCCAGCATTTCCACATACTGACTGAAAACGAGCACCTTTTCGCCCGCTTCGGCGATGCTTTCGAGCAGAGAGAGCAGTAGGCGCGTCTTGCCCGACCGCTCGGCCGAGGGGGCGCTGTCCTTATCGTAGTTCCTCGGGTGATTGCATATCTGCTTCAATCCTGTGATAAGCGCGAGAATGAGGCCCCGCCGAGCAATTCCCTCGCTATCGGCGATCTTCTTCATACAATCGCGGACGGTACTCTCGTACAAGGCAGCTTGTTCGGCCGTAAGCGTCGCGTATTCGTTCACTACGATTTTATCGGGAAGATCGGCGATGATGGAACGATCGGTTTTCAAACGGCGAAGCAGGAAAGGCGCGGTGACGCGGCGCAGTCGGTCAGCGACCTCTTTCGATTTGTCGACTTCGATTGGCTTGCGGTAGTTCGACCAGAAATGCTCGAGCGTATGCAAGTAGCCTGGTATGACGAAATCGAAAATGCTCCAGAGTTCGCCCAGGTGATTTTCCACGGGAGTGCCCGAGAGGGCGAGCCTGTCGGATGCCACGATTTCCTTCACCGCCTTACTGCGTTTGGCTTCGGGATTTTTTATCAGATGCGCTTCGTCCAAGATGGCGATATCCCATTTCTTGTCCTTAAATTTTTCCTTGTCGCGGAGAAAGGTTTCGTAGGAGGTGAGGAGGATATCGGCCGATTTGTGGTGTCGTCCAGCTCCGTAATAGGTGGAAACGCTGAGAGATGGCGCGAACTTTTCGAGTTCGCGCTCCCAGTTGGTGATGAGAGTGGCAGGAGCGCATATCAAGGCGCCATTTGTGAGCGATTTCGTTTCCTTGAGGTGAAGGATGCAGGCAATCGCCTGCACGGTTTTTCCCAGTCCCATGTCGTCCGCGAGGATACAGCCGAAGCCACGTTCCATCGTCGTGGCGATCCATCGGAAGCCTCTCGCCTGATAGGGACGCAGCGATGCGTTGAGGCTCGCTGGAAGGGGAATGTCGCTGTCGGGCATAGCGCCGTCGGACATGACATCGTGAGGCATGACATCCGAGGTTCCCACCTTGGCCTGTGCCGCGCCATCGATCGTCCGAGGGAGCATCGCGGCGAGCTTCTCTTGCAGCGCTTGGTCGAATTCGGCGGTTCCAGCCAAATATTCCTGTAGTACATCGAAAGCGTCGGGCTTCGGTCCCTTCTTGATTCGCTCAAGCATCGAGGCCGCTTCGGAAGCCTCGAGACGTAGGAAGCCCTGACGGAATCGCACAAGCGCAGTCCCCGCCTTTACCATTCGCTCAAATTCCGCTGCGCTGATAAGTCTATCCCCTATGGATACTTTCCATTCAAAGGATAGCAGGCTGTCCAGGGTTAGGAAGCTCACTAAATTGCCGGACTTTTTGCCTTTTTTCGCGGTGAGGACGGCTCTTGGCTTTATCAAATTACAGAGTTCTTTGGGAAGGGCGATGGTGACGCCCAGATTCCCTAGTAGCGCCGCGGATTCAATGACAAAGCGCGATAAAGCAATCTCGTCCAGTATGACGCTCGCTTTCGAACCCAACTGAGCCAGTTCTGGAACGAATGTGGACAGGAGGGCTGGAAAGGTGAGGGCGGATATGCCGAAGCGTTGTGCCGCTTCATGGAGGGGAATACGTTCTTCCTGAGCGGTTTTGACTTTGTTGGTCGCGGTAGAGCTTTGGCGCACGGTTGCCGAAAGCTCATACCGCGGCATGCCTTCCGGAATCGAGTCATCTTCGTCGCCCCAGTCAGAAGTATCGATCTCTCCGCGATTTTTCACGACGAGCTCATACTGGAAGCCTGAATTGGCGAGATCGAAGACGGAAAGCCATGAACGCATTGCCTTAGGAATGGAACGATGAAGCGGGCTGGAGACATTCGCCTCCTCGTTTCGAAACAGAGCCGCCGTGACAGGGTGGGATATATCCTTGACTCCTGAAGGAAGATAGCGAAGTTCGGTAACGATATCCGAGAGTATGTCCGAGGCTAACAATAGCAGGGTTGCATGGGCAGAAGGAACTCTGCTTTTTTCCCTCGGAGCCACGCTGACCTTCACCACTTTCAGGGTTGAAGCATTCGATACGGGTTTCCCGTGGGCGTCGCTTTCGTCGATAAAGGCCGGTACTGGTACGAGTGGTTCGATTAAGACAAAGAGAGAGCGGATATCAGCGCTGAAAAGCGCGGGTTTCCAGACCACACGCATAAAAGTGCCACCTGCGCGCTTTCCTTTTTTTACGGCATCATACATCGCGATATCGGGCACGAATGCCTTTGCGGCAATGATCGAGCGCATCGCACGCGAAAATTCGCGCAGAAATCGGTAGCCTAGACTTCCTTCACTCGTATCGATCGCGAGACAGAGGCGCACGGCCTCCAAAGCTGATAATTTTTCCTTTTTCCCTGAGGCTCTTATCGCCGTGATAAATGGTTTTTTCGACTGGCTGGATTTTTCGCCTCTAAAAAGATGAATCTCTATGCGCGATTGCGGGAAAGTTCTGGCCCTTTCCTCGAGTTCGTCTTCCGGAAGGATCAATTCGAGTATTCGATCCCAATGCTGGTCTATATCCCTATAAAACCCGGCGAGCGCAGAACTGAGGTCATAGGGGGCGAGGGGCGGGGGCGGCGGAAGAAGCCCAAGGATTGTCTTGTCATATGCCCGAATTCCCGGAAAATTCAGCGCCTCCATTTTTTCAGAAGTCTTCCAAGGTCTTACCAGGTCGATAGGCAAAGGATCGGGCAATAGCTCGACTTCATCCCTTGCTATGAGTTTCTTCTGGGCTTGGAATTCCGAAAAAATATCGACTCCCCGCAGACGAAAAAGCGCGGAAGGATCCCGGTCGATTTCCTGAGCCAGCACATAATAGACAGCTGCCATGTGCTTGCAGGGGTCGCCATAGTCTGGGCAGGTACAGGAACGTCGCATATCGTTCCAGCGCTCAGGCAGCAATCGCACATTGGCTCTTCGTAGCCGATCGATCAATTCAGCGGGAAGCTCGCCGATCGCTATTCGTCCCACTAGCATGGGATCATCGTTGATGAGTCGAAAAAGTGCGGTCCTTTCCGATTGATTTAGAGGTTTGAAGACGATTCTTACGTCATACCAGGGTTTGTAGTTGCCTTCCACCATTGCCGAGACTACCCCATTCTCGATGGATAGTCTGAACACATTCCCATTGGCCGCGTAACTTCGTCCACGCTTAAGGCGCGCCTGATCGGCAAGGCTCTCCATGGCTCGTATAAAATATGCTCCCCAAGGGGTGAGACCGAATTCATATTTTCGCGGCATAGGGCGAGGGTAGCACCACGCGGCGAATTCAGCTAGCCTGCGGTGTCGTTTTCTAAACTTGAAAAACGCCAGCTTTCTCCGAGCATTCCTCGGCTAGCCACGAGGAGTCAATAAGTGATACATTTGTCGACCGCGCCATTCTCGGCCTCTTCCCTGAGCGCCTGAGGTAACGAGCACTGTTGTGACCCAGAGATAAGCCTCCTCTATGCGTTTTACAAGAGGAAGTTCGGAAGGAATGCCTGCGTACTTTGGATAATGTAGGATTGCGCTATGCGGTGCCCTTATGGTGCCCTTACGCCAGAATACCCTTGGCTATAACCGAACGCGGCTCCGGTCTGTCGATAAATCAGAATTCGATGGCGAATTCGAGTTTGGTGGCCGATCTACCTGGTATTGCCATACCCATGAAGATACCCATCAGAGGATCCTTGTCTACCTCGATGGAGCATTGCGGCATAGAATCATCTACAAAGTTCTTGAAACAGAGATTATTGTCACGATTCTTGCGAAGCGTCGAAAATAGGCTATAATCTTCGCATGGACCGCAATTCAACCTATATTCTTGCCCTAGATCAGGGCACAACGACCTCGAGGGCTATTTTGTTCAATCATGATGGAATTATCATCTCCGTAAAGCAGATTCCATTCAAACAGATTTTTCCCAAGCCAGGATGGGTTGAACACGACCCTGAGGAGATTTGGCGCACGCAGCTAAAGGCAGCGAGAAACGCGATTGAGGCAGCGCAGATTGAACCAACACAGATTGCCGCGATAGGTATTACCAATCAGCGCGAAACGACTATTGTGTGGGAGCGTTCCACGGGTAAGCCTGTCTATAATGCAATTGTTTGGCAATGCCGTCGATCGAGCTCTATCTGTGATGAATTCAAAGCGCAGGGTGCAAGCGATTTGATCAGACGAAAAACAGGTCTAGTGCTTGATCCGTATTTCTCTGGCACAAAGCTCACATGGCTCTTCCGAAACTATCCTGAAATAAAGGCGCGCGCAGAGCGAGGCGAGCTGATGTTCGGCACTGTCGATTCCTGGCTTATCTATAATCTGACAGAAGTCCATGCGACCGATCCTTCCAACGCAAGCCGCACAATGCTATTCGACATAAACGAACGCCGTTGGGATGAGGAGCTTTTAAGCCTTCTTGAAGTACCTGCTAATATTCTGCCTGAGGTAAGGCCTTCGTCGGCTCTCTTCGGTGTTACGAAGAAGGATATATTTGGCGCCGAAATTCCGGTAGCTGGAGTTGCCGGCGACCAGCAAGCAGCACTTTTCGGGCATGCGTGCTTCGAGCCGGGAGATGTGAAGAACACCTATGGTACGGGCTGCTTCACCTTGATGAATACAGGACCTTTCCCCGTTGAATCTAAGCATAATCTGCTTGCAACGGTTGCGTGGGATCTTGGCAAAGGTTACACCTATGCTCTAGAAGGCTCGGTTTTCATAGCTGGAGCGGTGATCCAGTGGTTGAGAGATCAAATGGGTCTATTAACGGACTCTGCGGAAAGTGAACGATTTGCTCGTATGGTAGAAGATAGTCAGGGAGTCTATATTGTTCCGGCCTTTGTGGGCCTGGGTGCACCTTACTGGGATTCGGAAGTGCGCGGAACTGTAGTAGGGCTTACGCGAGGAACATCGAAGGCGCATTTCATTCGTGCAGCGCTGGAATCTATCGCCTACCAATCCATGGACCTATTTGAAGCTATGGAAAAGGATTCGGGGAAACGCCTTTCTTGCATAAAGGCCGATGGAGGAGCTTCCCAAAATTCATTTCTCATGCAATTTCAAGCCGATATCACAGGAACCAGGGTCGTTCTTCCAGAAGTGAGCGAGACAACGGCGCTTGGAGCGGCCTATCTTGCCGGTCTCGCGATAGGCTATTGGAATGGGCTCGATGACGTGCGCAAGAACTGGCGCATGCGCAGGGAATTCAGCCCGCGAATGGCAGAAGAATCAAGGGTCGGTCTTGTGGTAGGATGGCGCAAGGCAGTAGCTACAGCGAGGAATTTTAAGCAATAAGTACCTTTGACAGTAGCCATGACATATGCAATCACATATACAATGACAGAGTAAGTGCAGATTATAATCGGAGGATGGAAATGGAAAGGGCGGATGAAGCAGTATCGATGCACGTGGCTGGATCGGCCTGTTCTCAAGCTGTGTTTACCGTATTTGCGGATGAGCTAGGCTTAGAGCCTTCCGTAGCTCATCGTATTTCTGGGGGATTTGGAGGAGGAATAGGGCGCATGGGTTTGACCTGCGGTGCTGTTACAGGTGGAATCATGGCTCTTTCGCTTGCTCTTGGAGCAACTGATTCGGCTGATCAGGATAGTAAATTAGCGCTTTATCAGGTCGTTGCGGAATACATGGAGAGGCTTAAGGCCTTCAAGGGCAGCATCGAATGCAGGGTTCTTTTGGAGGGCGTAGATCTATGGACTGAGGAAGGTCGGGATATGGTCAAAGCCAGGCAGCTCTCCGAAATAGTCTGTAATTCGATGATCCATAAGGCCGTTGAAGAAGCAGAGAGAATTTTGAACGAAAAGGGCAGATTTGGAGTTTGATATGCAATACGAGCGTTTCGAAGGAAGTTGGTTTCTAAAATCCAACTGGCATTTAGTAAAGACAGGGCAATCGGATCAGTCAAAGGGAGTACCTGTTCCTCCACAAGAGGAACCACCTGCGCCCGAAGACTGTGTGATCAACCTGCCGCCTCCCGATAGCATTCTAAGAGCTTTTGAAGAGAGCCGGGAACAGAAGCGAGCTGCAGCCTCATTCGAAGACACGAGGACTTCTGAAAAACCTTTTTGGGGTGTGCCTGAGCGCGCCGCCGTGCTCTACCACCTCCTCAATAATCGCAGATCGCGCCGCAAATATACAATGGAGCCGCTAACGATCGAAGAGCTCTCTTATCTCCTGTGGGCAATCGAAGGCGTAAAAGAGAATCACGGCAAGTTTTCTTTTCGCACCACTCCCTCCGGCGGCGCGCGCCACCCTCTTGACATATATGTCTTTGCTCACAAGATTGACAGCCTGAATGTGGGTCTATATCGTTATCTTCCAGTCGAACATGAGCTCGTCCTCGAGCGACAGGGAGATGATTCGATAGCTCTGAATGAAGCATTGAATGGGCAGTTCTGGAATGCCGCATGCGTGATAATGTGGGCTGCTGTTCCCTATCGCAGCGAGTGGCGCTATGGCAGAGCTGCATATAAACTTGTAGCTCTAGATACGGGCCATTCATGCCAAAACCTCTATCTTGCCTGCGAATCGCTCGGTCTCGGAACCTGTGCGATAGGCGCTTATGACCAAGAGAAACTCGATGCTTATCTCGGACTCGATGGAGAAGAGATGTTTGCAATCTATACTGCGCCCGTTGGGCATGTGGCTCAGCCATAAAATAATAGCTTTTGTCTTGATTAGTGCTACGAACCTTGTGTACGACAATATAAACAAGGTTCGTATCAGTATAGAAGATTAGCCCAAGGAGGTTTTGATCATGACCATCGATACAGTCAAGCTGGATTTTCCAACAAATTGCAATGTGATAATCGGCCAGTCGCATTTCATAAAAACAGTCGAAGACATTGCGGAGATAATGATGAACTCCGTGCCTGGAGTAAAGTTCGGTCTTGCCTTTTGTGAGGCTTCCGGACCATGCCTCGTTCGTACAGAAGGCACGGATCCATATCTGGTCGAGGTGGCTCAAAAGATGGCCATGTCAGTGCGCGCAGGGCATAGTTTTTATCTTGTAATCGGTCCCGGCGCGTATCCGCTAAATGTGCTGGACCGCATAAAGACAAACCCCGAGACCTGCAGGATTTTCTGTGCGACGGCCAATCCTGTCGAAGTAGTGAGGGCACTTACGGATCAAGGAGCCGCAATCCTTGGCGTGGTCGATGGTTTTTCGCCTAAAGGTGTAGAGGGTACAGAAGATAAGATTGCCCGAAAGGCCATGCTGCGAGAGTTTGGCTATAAGTTCTGAATATTTGCCTTAATGAAAGTGCATAGACAGGATAATTGTATACCATGACTGAATAAAGCCGGATCGAGGGGGTCGAAAGGATGACCTGGATGAGGTGCGCTATCGGGCTCTGAATGTGCCACTAAAAACATCAAAAGCAACCGATGGCAGGTCAAAGGCTTTTCCTATCGCTCCAGAATGCGCAATCACAAAGGGAGCTCCGGCAGAAAAACGATGCGCGCGATCGATGACCCAAAGCTCATCCGCGGTCTTAAGGGCAAGATCCACTTCATGTGTACAGAGCAGAAGAGTCTTTCCAGCCTGCCGCACAAGACGTTCTGCAAGCCTGAAGACTTCAATGCGAGAAGGAGCATCTAGAAAGGCGGTTGGCTCGTCGAAGATCAATAGCGCCGTGCTCTGCGCTACCGCCCGGGCTATCTGCACTTTTTGTCGCTCTCCGTCGGAGAGGCTCGACACCGTTCGGTTTGCAAAACTCTGCATTCCGACCATCGAAAGCGCTTCTGTGACCTGTTTTCTATCCTCTTCCGTCAGGCGATGACGTGCATTTGTGTAAGGATATCGACCAAAGGCTACCAGTTCCCACACGGTGAGAAAACCGGTCTCGATTTGTTCGGGGAAAACACAGGCGATAAGCTGCGCTCGTTCTTCGATCGAAATCCTGGAAATATCTTTGCCCATCAATAATAGAGAACCCCCACAGGGGGGCTGGAGTCCTGCTATGGTTTTTAATAGGGTAGACTTGCCTGCTCCATTTGGGCCGACAAGAGCGATCAAATATCCCTGTTTTGCCTTGAATTTGATATCTTGTGCCAGAATATTGAGTTTGCTGCCTTGCCTCCAGCCAATAGATAAGTCATTGGCTTCCATAATCGTTTTAGGCATCTCTTTGGAAGAATAATCAATGGGAGGAGGTCTTAGACTTTTCCCTTCATCCCTTCCAGTCAACGCTGTTTGTCTCGATCCTCCTTCTGTCGTTTCAGAGCCTTCGAATCCTTTTGTTTTCTTAAACTCAGGCTCAATGATATCGGGAATACCAGGAATGTGGCGCATGGGATGTCTTGGATTCATTGGCTGACCTCCATCGAGCTCTTATTCCTGCGAAAAAACATCGAAATGATGATTGGAGAACCTATCAAGGCCAAGATTGGATTTATAGGCAATAGCGAGCCATAAGTGGGAAGCGAAGATATTATGTCGGCCAGGAGAGCGAAACAAGCTCCCGTAAGCGCAGCAATAGGCAGTAGAATGCGATGATCGGCCTTGCGCGATAGTAGGCGAGCAGCATGGGGAGCGGCTATACCCAAGAATGCGATAGGTCCACAGAAAGCGGTAATACTTCCAGCCAGGATCGAAGCAGCCACCAAGAGCTTTGTTCTTGAAGTTCGAACCCTAATGCCAATTGTCGAAGCAAAGCGCTCGCTCACCAGAAAGGCGTTGAGTGCCTTTATCTCGCGCAGGGTTATGATCAATCCAAGGCAGATAGCTATCGCTAAATAAGGCAGCTCATTTGTTCGCACACCTCCAAATGAGCCATAGGTCCACGAAAGATAGAGTTGAACTTTTTGAGGAGAACCAAAATATACAAGCAGTGACACAAGGCTCGATGTAAGATATCCCACTAGCAGACCCATTATCAGCACGGTCACAACCTGTTCAAATCTTCTCGATATTAGAAGAATAATGATAAGCACGGCCGCGGACCCAGTGCTGGACGCAATTATAAGCAGTGTATATCCCAGGGGCGGCAGATTTCCTAAGAGCGCACTGCCTTGAGTTCCTATTCCCTGTGCGCTAGCCCCAAGAGCTCCCAGAGATCCTCCTGCGAACATTAGTACCGCCACTCCAATAGATGCGCCTGCTCCAATACCAAGAGAATCCGGCGCTGCCAAAGGATTTCGAAAAATGGATTGCAGGATGAGCCCCGCAACCGAGAGCCCTGCTCCCGCCATAGCCGCTGTTAGCATCTTGGGCATTCGAAATACAAGGACGATAGTAGTCCATTCCGGCCGCGATGCTTTACTGCTTAAGGACTTTAGCACTTCCAAAAGGGGGATGCGTACCGAACCCAATGCTATGTCCAGCAGAGCAAGTAGCAGAACAGAACCTGCAAGGCATGCAACGAGCAATCCCTGCCGTGCGCTATTAGGCTGATTGTCTGTCATTTCTTTATTGATTCTATTATTATAGTCCTTATAGGTACTCATGCAGCAGTACTCAGGCTCTATTCAGTTAATCTTTTGTAATAATTGAACTTATGGTTCGGAAGAAGCTCCGGTTGAAAAATAGCAATCAAGTCAGAAAGAACAAGATGAGGATTCGTTACCGCGGACTCGAAGTAATCGTTGCCTCCTCCAGGAGAACACCTGAGATCATTGTTCCAAACCTGTCCTTTCTGCAGAACAGGCAGTGCAGAAAAGCGAGGGTCCATAACCCGCACATCGGAAAGTCGCTTCGCTCCGGAGACAGGGTTGAGCCATATATCCGCCTTTAGTGCTCTTTCGAAAACTGCCTCCACCGAAAGATTGAGAGCTCCCGTGCCTTTATTGTCTGCCCAAAGATAATCGCCACCTGCATCCTTTATGAGCCTTGCCATATAGCTCTGCCCACCCGAGACGCTCCATATGCCTTGGAAAGGACCGTTTACCAGGACTTTTGGTCGCTTAGAGGCTCCTGATGCGAGCGTTTTGAGGCTCTCATAGGCTTTTATCACCTCTTCCATGCGTTCTTGGGCTATGCTCTCCTTGTCAAAGAAAGCCGCGATGAACACCGTCCATTGAGCTCTTGCTATTGGATCCTGTTCGTTCCAATCTCCAATCAGTGCGATAGGCAGCCCTGCCTCCTGCATCTTTGGAAAAGTATCCCATTCGTTGCCAATGCCATAATTGAATATGATATCAGGCTTTAGCATGATCAGCCGTTCTATATCGGGCATCCAATTCTTTGAGGTCTCGATAGTCTTGCCTGTCGCTATCTGTGCACGCAGGGCGGGACTATATACGTAATCGGCATTGTCGACACCCACAACTGCATCGAGCTCTCCGATCGCCTCGATAGCAGGGATGTAGGTGGTAGAATAAAGAACGACGCGCTTCACAGGCACTGCTATGGCGAGATCCGCAGCGACATCTCGAGGAGCTTTAGATCCTCTGGGGTAGAGCACATATGTTTTTGTAGAAGAAGCTCCCGGCCAGAGATTGTATGCCTTTAATAGTTTGTAACCATTTTTTTGCTCTATGCTGAAGCTTGCATGTAGTATGCTGGCTTTTTGATATGTGGTTTGCTGAGTGCTTGTTGGCTGGGCACTTAAATGTTGTGACCTTGTTTGCTGGAGGTCGAAGAATGGAAAAAAAATCAGAAATAGAGAAAGGAAAATACCGGCGATTCGTCGCATATCCGCCTCCTCCCACCGAAGATTAAGGATGGAAATGTTCAAGGGCAGGTTTCCTGGCTTGCCGGCTATGCAATTTCTCAGTTCTATAATGCTCAAATCTCAGCATAAGAAAAGCTAGAAATGCATACGATGTGGTTCTCCTTCCCAGTTCTGGTGGCTTTTGTTCTGCTTCTATCAATATCTTTCCGATCGGAAGCCAATCGATCAGAAGTCGAACAAAAGCGTCGGAACCAGTGGATCAGCCAAAGCGAACAAGATCAAGCATCTATTGTGATAGCGATCTTAGCTCTGGCTGCAGCGACATTGTACAACATCGATATCGCTGGACCGCATCTATACCAACTCACAGTAGCGGGGGCTGCAACGGTTTTCCACCGTTTTCCCTTTTCCGCCGCGCGGCGACGCCGCACAAACGGCACCCATGAGCTTGGTTTATTTTACTACAATGGGCAGAATAAGAAAAGGCCGCGTCTTTGGTCTGTGTACTATTATATATGCTCTACCAAAATCGATGCATGAAGGAATCATTCATCCAAGAAAGCCATATCTTCGGGTCTAGCGACGACATGGGGCACATTATCGCCCAGGATCACATCTATCTCTTCGCTTCTTTTATGCATGACAGCCCTAAGCTCAGCCGAAGAAAAATTGCTTATTAGCTTTACTATTTCATTGACCAATACCACAGAATCGCGGCCAAAATCGCCTTCCACCGCAACTATGCCAGCCGGCAGCAGGGAATTGCGCTCTCGTATCGCCGTTAGAGCACCTTCATCTATTGTTAAATTGCCGCGAGGTTGAGAATTCTTGAGCCATCGAATTCTATTTTTAAGTGCGTGGGTTGCATCGAAAAGTGTTCCGATCGGTTCACCACATGCGACGCGCTTAATTACATTGGACTCGCGACCATGAGCAATAACAACGCGGCAGCCTGCATCGCGTGCAATGGCAACGGCGGCAAGCTTTGTCTTCATTCCTCCTGTAGAAAATTCCGAACCTCGACCACCGGCAAACGAAAGATGCTCTTCCGATAGCTCTCGCACATAAGGGATGGGCTTGGCATGCGGATTTTCTCTTGGATCTGAATTGTAGAGCGAATCCACATCGGAGAGGATAATGAGCAATTCCGCATCGATCTTGCTCGCAACATAGGCCGAGAGCCTGTCATTGTCGCCGAAGGCATTGCCGATCTCTGCCGTAGAGACCGAATCATTCTCGTTGAAGACAGGTATTGCCCGGGCTTCCAAGAGAGTCTCAACTGTCTTGCGGAGGTTGAGGTAGCTTGTGCGATCATCCCACTCATCTCGAGTCACAAGGAGCTGGGCGGCTACCAGGCCAAAAACGCCAAACGCCCTCCTGTATTCTTCCATAAGTATGGGCTGACCTATTGCGGCACAAGCCTGACGCATGCGCACTTCGGTGACTCTCCTAGAAAGGCCCAGCTCGCGTGCACCCATGCCGATTGCACCCGAGGTGACAAGGATTAGCTGCCTACCGGCTTGAACGAGCTCGGCAAACTGTTCTGCTACATTATAGATATATGCGGTATCGATAATTCCTTTCGAAGGATATCCTGAGTCTTTTGCGACAGCCCCATCGGGCAAATCGGCCAAAAAAGCCTTGCCATCGGATCGATATAGCCGAGTCAGGCGGGCCGGGCTAGATTCAGGTCTGGAAATGGTCGCCGTACCAATTTTGACTACAATACGATTAGCGCGCGCAAGCGCTGCGCGCGCAGAGGCTTCATCCATAGTTTCGTGGATTTGCACGGTATTTTCCTCTCTCAATTCGGGGGAAGTTCTTTATGCACAAAGTGGCGTTCGCCTGAAGCATAGTCACTGACGATATGCCCATAGCCTTCGAGCAGCCATTTGTAAGTACAAAGTCCTTCAAGTCCCATTGGGCCTCTGGCGTGGATCTTGCTGGTTGAAATACCGACTTCTGCGCCCAGGCCATAGCGATAGCCATCCGCAAATCGGGTGCTGGCATTGTGATAGACCGAAGCGGAATCCACTTCTTTGAGGAAGCGATTTGCCGCTTCGGAAGAAGCACAGACTATCGCATCAGTGTGGCTGCTCCCATAATGGTTTATGTGCGCAATTGCCTCATCGAGGGAATATACAATCTTGACAGCCATTCGCATGTCCAGGTATTCGACAGCCCAATCTTTATCGGTCTTTACAGAATAGTGCAGATTCCGGGTTTGCCCGGGATCCTTATCGAGTATCTGGGCTGCTTTTTCGCAGACATCGAGCATCACTCCGGCTTTGGAAAGAGCTTGCAAAAGCGCCATAAGGCTGCGATGCGCAAATGCGGCATGCACAAGAAGTACTTCCGCCGCATTGCAGGCAGCTGGATACTGTATCTTCGAGTCCAAAACGATTTTGATAGCCATCACCGGGTCTGCATCTTCGTGCACATAGACATGGCAGATACCATCCGAATGCCCAAGCACCGGTATTCGGCTTTCAGCCTTTATCTTTGAAACGAATTCCTTGGAACCGCGAGGAATGACCAAATCGACATATTTATCGAATGCTAGCAGTTCGCCCACTTCTTCGCGTGTTTCCAGGAGAGTGAGCCAGTCCGAAGGAAGGCCTTTTTCTTCGCCGGCCCTGGCAATTATAGTGGCCAGAACCTTGTTGCTTTCATTTGCCTCGCTGCCGCCTTTCAGCACGATGGCGTTTCCACTCTTCACGGCCAATGAAGCCATCTGCACAAGGGCATCGGGGCGGCTTTCGAAGATCATCGCTATGAGTCCAATCGGGCAGCTAACCCTTTTCAATATCAGGCCATCATCCAAAAGGCGCGCTTCCAACACTTTTCCTGCAGGATCTGGCAATGCAAGAATATCCCGAATGCCCAAAAGAACGTCATCCAATTTTTTTTTGTCGAATTCAAGGCGCCTTAAAAGCGGTATAGCTAATCCGTTTTGCCTGGTGGCGGTCAGGTCCAATTGATTTGCATAGAAAATCCTATCGCGATTTTCTCGCAAGCCTTGTGCAATGCAGGCAAGCGCAGAATTCTTGACTTCTGTTTCTAAGGAGAGCATTCTAGAAGCGGCCAGACTTGCCCGCTCGAGTCTTTGCTGCATATTCATTCATCATACTATACAAAAAATCAATGAAATCAAAAAGAGGTGGAAATGTATTATATTTGACAAGATGAACCAGGTGGAATTGAATAATTCCTCGCGAAGATTGAACATCTAAATTGCAAAGGAGACCGAGAAATGGCGCAAAGAACAATTGGATTCATTGGACTGGGTGTGATGGGGGCTCCCATGGCCGGACATATTCGCGCTTCCGGCGAAAGGCTTTTGGTCTATTCGCGTACGAAAAGCAAGGCACGGCTCGTATTAGACGCAGGGGCCGAATGGCGAGATTCTCCCAAACGAATTGCTCAGGAATGCGATGTGATCTTTACTATGGTTGGCTATCCAAAAGATGTGGAAGAGATATACTTCGGCTCGGAAGGTCTTATTGAGAATGCTAGATCTGGCACTATTCTCGTCGATTTCACCACATCGAGACCTGATCTTGCGGTTCGAATCTACGAATCGGCAAAAGTTCGCGGACTGAGCGCAATCGATGCGCCTGTTTCTGGTGGGGATATCGGCGCAAAGAATGCTACTTTGACCATCATGGTTGGCGGCGAGGAAGAGACATTCCAGAAAGTAAAACCCCTCCTTGAAAAAGTGGGCAAGACCGTTATCCTGCAAGGCGGTCCTGGTGCTGGCCAGCATACAAAAATGGCCAACCAAATAGCCGTGGCAGGCAACCTTCTTGGCACAGTAGAGGCTCTTATCTATGCAAAAAATGCAGGCCTCGATCCAAAACATGCGCTCTTATCGATTGTGAATGGCGCCGCGCAAAGCTGGCAGCTCTCTAACAATGCACCACGAATGCTTGAGAGAAATTTCGATCCAGGCTTCTATAGTAAGCATTTTCTCAAGGATCTGCGCATAGCTTTGGATTCCGCTCATGCAATGCATGTAGAATTGCCAATGTTGACTCTTTCCGAACGCCTTTTTGCCAAGATGGTGAACGATGGAATGGGAGAGCTGGGCACGCAGGCAATATATCTGCTCTATGAGCGCGGATTAGCATAAAAATGCAATATTGCCTTTATGATTTCTTCGATGTCGGCGATAATAGATTGATTTTTATGAATTTTATGCCGATATAGCAACTATTGTTTAAGCTCCAGGCTGTACATTAGAATAAATAATTGCCCCAAAAGGGGTGAAACATCGACCCAAAAGGTCGAAACAGGCAGTCATATAAAAAATGAGTCAAAGAGAATCAGAAGCCATAAAGGCTCTTGCAAGGGATGCTTCGTTCTGGCGACACATCTACGAAACCCAGCAAGCCGGCATATTGATTCAGGTCAATGGAATAATTCAGGACCTGAATGAGACTGCTGTCAGAATGTTAGGAGGACGGTCCGCTTCAGAATTCATCGGCAAACCTTCTATTGAAACACTGATATGCCCTGAGTATTACGATTGCATTCTCGATAGAACGCGCCAACTGCGAAATGGTCGTCCTTCGGTTCCACCCATAGATATCAGAGTGCGACAGCTAAATGGAGCGGAACTTGATGTACTAATATCGGCAACTTCATGGATCGAAAAGAACGATACAATAATCGAGACTATGCTGATCGATATTGGACCATTAAAGCAGCGCGAAAGGCTGCTAGAGGCGATCTCTGACTTGGCATCTATGCCGTTAAAGAAAGAATTCTTCTCGGATGTAAACCTTGCTATATCGCTCATCCTGGATTCTATGCATAAGCTATATGCGGAACCTCACAACTGCGGCTTCATGAGCTTTGTGCAGCATGAAAATGGTTTTGTTGAGGAAGTTTGGGGAGCCTCAAGTGAATCCCCGCAGCTTGTATCCTCAGATCCAATCGATAATGTTACGCTGAGGTGGATTATCGAGAATTCAAGGATTATTACAAAATGCGAATCATGCAGAGACAGATTGCATAAGATGCCCATCAAAGAAGATCAATCCTGGCAGATCCTTTTTATGCCGATTATCCCGGAGGACAAACTGGAAGGCTGTGCGTTTTGGATTTTCTACACGGCAATAGACACTGATAAAATCGAAGCAGATGAAGAGCGACGAAATGACTTTATTCAAGCTGCCTTGATAGCTTTGAGAACATTTCTCATACAGCGCGATAATAACCGGAAGACCTCGGAGCTCTCCATCCTCAACAAAATAGCTCTTGAGGTTGGCAGGAAGACGAGCCTTCAGGAGGTTGCAGACACTACACTCAGCATTCTCGAAAGAGAAAAGAATTGGCAGCCTTCGGTAATAAGATTCAAATCCAGATTCGGCGAGACTCTTGAGACGATTTCGTACAGGAGTTCGCTTGTTAAGAACGTCGAAGAATTGCAAAAGAGGATGCATCTCTTTGATGGATTGATCGACCGTCCTGGTCTGGGTATGACAGGCTATGTCATTGAGAGCGGAAAGCCTATACGATGTATGGATTTACCCTCTGATCCGCATTATGTTCAGACCGATCTGAATATCAAGTATGGCATATATGCTCCCATATCGATCGAAGGCAAGGTGGAGGGAGCAATAGGAGTAGAAAGCAAAGATTACGCTTTCGATGATTCTGACCTGCGCCTCCTGCAGTCTATGAGCGAGATTGTCGGTATGGCTATAAGGTCTGTAAGGCTCATAGAAGTCCTCCAAGAACGTCTGCATTGGCTTGAGATACTACATAGAATAAATGAACAGATTGGAATCGAGACGGAACCATACAAGCTCTACGGATTCCTTGTCGATAGCGCATTCGAAGCAACAAAAGCTGAATCCGTTGCTCTACTAATCTATAATCCACAAACAGACATGTTGGAAAAGGTTGCAGCCAGGTCTTGGCTCGATAGGGTCTTTGAAATACCGCTAAAGCCAGACGAGAGCATAAGCGGAGCCATATTCCAAAGTGGAAAGATGCGTTTTTCGCCTGAAATTAGAGAAGATCCTCTTCTCATATCGAGGAACCTTTCGTTAATCCCGCCAGGATGCGCTAATATAGGATTGCCCGTAATATATGAAGAAAAGATATTGGGAGTCTTTCATATTTCGATCAAAACGCCTTTATCCTTTTCCAAGGAGCTCGTCGAATTTGCTGAAATGTTCGGATCATACTCAGGTATTGTCATTGGGCGTATACAACATGTCCGAGCTCTGAAGGAAGTGGAGAAGGAAATCAAGACAGCTTACGATGAGACCTTGAAGGGCTGGGCTCGCGCTATCGGCTATAGGGATAATGAAACCTTCCAGCATACACTTCGGGTAACAGAAATAGCCCTTGCAATAGGCGAAGCTCTTTTCCTCGATGAGAAGACACTCGAAAACCTAAGACGTGGCGCCATACTTCACGATGTAGGGAAAATCGGCATACCAGACAACATTCTACGAAAACCCAAGGCATTCACCAAGGAAGAAGAAGCAATCATGCGTACCCATACATCTTTTGCGTACGAGCTCCTGCGGCCTATAGACTTCTTGAAAGATGCGCTTAGCGTACCATATTGCCATCACGAGCGCTGGGATGGCAAAGGATATCCGCAGGGTCTAAAAGGCGATAGTATTCCTTTACTTGCAAGGATATTCTCAGTAGCAGACGTCTACGATGCAATGACAAGCGAAAGGCCTTATCGTCATGCTTGGACTCGCGAGGCGGCTTTAGAATATATCCGATCGCAATCAGGGAAACATTTCGATCCCCGGATCGTCGATGTTTTTTTGGGAATCGTAGACAAGATAAAGGATTGAGCAAGAATATAGCGGAGCTCCGTATACTGATACGAACCTTGTTTATATTGTCGTACACAAGGTTTGTAGCACTAATAAATATGTTACCTAGAGCTGGCGACCAGATTTGAGCTTCTCTTCAAAGCGCTCGAGTTCCTTCCTAGATAGCTCGCTAGTCTGGTCTTCTTTGCTCGATTCCACGCATTTTGTCGCGACATCTTCTAAGGATTCGGCCTTCATTAGTCTTTGTCGAAGCTCCCTCATCTCAGGCCCAGAGAATCGCACAGCCTCTAAAGTATATCGTTCAAAACTCGCCGTTGCAGCAGGCGCAACTTTTCTGGTTATCTCGAGAATGACCTTTGCATATTCGCGGATTTCACGCTGTGCATGGGAGTCTAGCCTTAACATGAGAAAACGAAAAAGATTATGCAGATCCATCTGCCAATACAATTCGGTATAGAGAGAAAGGGGCAGAGCTATGCGAGCCACTTCGCGGGCAAGGCCCATATCGATCAACTCCCTATAGCGCTCATATGAAAAGAGAGACCCTTCCTTGAGAATATCCTGGATCCTCGATGCTGTTTGTTTGTCGAAAGGCATGTCGGAACGGCCTTGCTTGTTGTCTTCGCTCTGTGGAGCCAAGGCGTCTTCATATGGAAGAAAAAACTCATCTCGCATAATGGAATAGCGACCGGAAATCTCGTTGACGCGCGCGGTACGGTGGCGAATCCACTGTCGTGCCACAAAAATAGGTAGCTTTACATGAAAGGTGAGCACAACCTGCTCGAATGGGCTTGTATGCTCATGCCGCCATAGGTAATCTATGAGCGCCGCATCTTCACGATAACTCTTGGTGCCCTCACCATAGGAGACTCGGGCGGCTTGCGCAATGCGCTGGTCTCCGCCAAGATAGTCGACAAGTCGGACAAACCCTTTGTCGAGAACGGGGAATTCTTTGTCTAGAATCGCTTCTGCTTCCGGAACTATACAGTGTGCCATAGATCTATTGTAGCACATATCCGATTTGTTGTATTGAGACCTGGAAAGAAATTGCCCGGGCTGGCAATGGATATACTAGCAATGGATATGCCAAACATTGCTGGACTATGATAGCATAAACCCCATGAATTCGAAGGTAGAGCTAATACTTGATAAAACTTCCGGCCACATTTTGAAGATCTTCTTTAAGGCTAAAGAGTCGATAGAGTGCGATGAGCCGCTCCTGGAGCTGGGGGAGATTGAGATCAAGAGCCTTTGCGATGCGCTGGGCAATGAGTGCCAAAAGGCGGAAGAAGCCGCAGGGTTTAGCTTAGGCAGTGCCACAGAAAAGCTTTCTTCCGCGCGAAAGAGATTCGTGCTGGTCAATGGCTGGCAATCCTGGTCATTTGCCGGGGAACTGAAGGGAAGGGAGAGGCCGCGCCGCGCCCTGTTGCGCCGAGATCTAAACCTGTTTGTCGACCATCCAGCGGAGCGGGCGCTGCGCCTGGCGGCGCTGCGCCGCCCGGCGCAGCGCCCGCACACCCTTTGCCAGCGGGCACGGCGCTTATTCCATAGGCGCGACATTATCTCGCACTTCTTGCTCGGCCTCAGAGCCGACCAGCTAAGACTTGTGCTCGTGTCAGACAATGTGGAGCGCTGGAACAGCCCTCGCTCGACAGATGCCGACCGCGCCTATCTGCGAGATCTTTCAAGTTGCTCCAGAAATGAAAGCCCTTGCCCAGACTATTTGCCTCCCGTCAGTTTTATACTTCGAGGCGATAAGATTAGTGTTTTTGTTTATGTGGCGGGTGGCTCCTTTGCTGCCGGCGAGACAATCGCGCGGCTTTGCGTGTTTATCGCGCCAGACTACTTTTCGCTTAAAGATAAGCTTGGCTCATATTGGGGCTCCGATCGTCGTTTTGACGATTTGAGTTGGCTCTATGAGCCAAAATCTGTTTCTCATGGCATGATAGGTGGCTATGCATCATGGTACAATCACTACACTGCCATCGATGAGCAGATTATCGGGAATGACCTCGATGCCATAAAGGCCAATGACAATTTTGTAAACAGCTATTTTCTGCGGCGAGGCCTGCCCGCCGTATTCCAGATCGACGATGGTTGGGAGATCCAGGTAGGGGACTGGCAAGCCGATCCTCGCAAATTTCCGAATGGCATGGAAAAAATGGCCCGGCGAATTGCCGAAAAAGGCCTTGTGCCAGGCATCTGGCTCGCGCCTTTTCTTCTTATGCCCAATTCGGCCACGGCAAAAGCCCATCCCGAATGGCTGCTTCGCGATGCTAGAGGCAAGCCTGTCAAGGCAGGCTGGAACCCTAATTGGGGCGGCGATGTATGGGCTCTAGATATTTCGCAACGCGATGTCGAAGATTACCTCTTATCTTTAATCGATACGATTGTAAATGTCTGGGGTTATCGCTATTTGAAGTTGGATTTTCTATATGCGGGTCTCATGCAAGGGGTCTTTTCCGGTCGAAAAGGAGGAGCTTGGCAGCACTATGCCCGCATTATGGCGCATATCTTAGAATTTTCCAGAGCGTCGAATGGCGAGCCCGTAGCTTTTCTATCCTGCGGCGCACCCATAGAATCCACCGCGCCTTTTATGCCTCTAATGCGCTCAGGGGCGGATACCCGAGAGCATTGGGAATGGCCACAGCTAAGGCTCATAGGTCATCAAGGTCGGCCTGCGGCAAAAGTCAACCTGGAAGATAGCATCGGGCGCGCAATTCTGGACAAGAGTCTTCTACTATGTGATCCAGATGTCATCTTTTGCAGAACAGACCTGACCAGCCTCAAGGATACAGAAAAATTCCTTATCGCAATGGTTGCTGCGATGTTCGGTTCCCAGCTCATGACCTCCGATGATCCCGCGCTCTTTACAAATCATGCTAAAATAGACAATAACCCTGATAAGCTCTCAGAGGCCGCATTCACAAGAGAGTTGATCGAGTGGTACAAGCATATCGAGGGCAAGGAGTTCGGCATAGAGAGAAATCCAGGCCGAACACGCGGACTCTATGATTTCTTCAGCAGAGATGGATCTATATTTGGTAGCATCAACCTTTCTGACAGAGAGCAATTGATCTTCGCCGAATTATCAGAGCCTTCCGAATTGACTCGATTAACCGAATCGTCTGAATCATTTGAATCCGTAGCGCCAGATCTGTCTTCGAAGTTCCCAATGCCACGCCATTCGATGATTATCTTTGGCTTATAATGTTTTCCATTTCGACTGCTCAAGACATTATAGAAGAAGCGCAAGACCATTCATTATAAGGACCGAATATTTTTCAACCAATCGCGCGAGAGGCGAGGATCGGAAGAGCGATAAAATTCCCAATCATTCCGCCAAGGCTCGAAAAGAAAAAGACTAGCAGAATATGGGTTATACGATTCCTATAAAAGCCTTTAAGGCTCGTCACATCGTCGGCTAGATTCTCCGCATCGTGCACCGTGGGCTTACGAAAAAAGGCTTCTATTATGGCTGCAAACAATCCTATTGCAAGTAAGGGATTCATTGTTGCCAGCGGTGCCAATAAGAATGAGGAGAGAATTGTAACCGGATGTGCCATGCATAGGAGTGAACCAAGCGCTGCCAAAGAACCATTCAGGAGCACCCAGCGTTCAATCATTGCCAGGCTCGCCTGGCCTCCGGAACGAAAAAAACCGATGGTTATCAGCGCAATTATGAGGATGGGAATAAGCCAGCCAGCAGACTTGGCAAACCAGCCCTTCTTCGGAAGGGTTTCGATATCGGAGACATCAGCCTCGATTTCGCCTCGCGATAGCTTTTCTAACCAAGCTTCTATGCCGTTCATGTGGCCAGCGCCGACCACAGCGACCACTTTCTGCTCTGTGGTCAGAAATATCTTTGTGGCAAGATAGCGATCTCGTTCATCTATGAGTACTTCCTTGACCGACGGCATATAACTGGCGAGTTCATTCATCATCTGCTCGAGTTCGCTGCTCTCTTTGAGTTTTTCAAGATCTTCTTCGCTCAGCTTCTCACGCGAGAAAGCCGATTCTATCAGGCTGGCCAGGAGTTTTGACTTGTTCCAGAGATTGGATTTTCCCCACGCTCGCTTGAGAGTTATCTGAATTTCTCGATCTATGGCGGACCAGGGAATACCCATTTCCTCGGCGGTTTGGATTGCCGCAAGCATTTCCTCTCCAGGCTTAGTTCCAAGATCCAACCCGAGGCGCTTCTGAAATCCGGCGAGTGCCAGATTTGCCAGCAATAGAAAGCCGTTTCCCTGCTTTAGTACTTTTATGATGTCGAGTTTTTCCCATTGGCTCTCTTGGCTGATCGATTGATAGCGCCCCATGTCGATCTCTACGCAAACGCGCTGCGGTTGTTCTGCTATGATAGTCGCTTTAGCTTCTTCGATACTCTCCTTCGATATATGAGCCGTACCAACGAGTATGATGGTTCTTTCACCAAGTTGAATGGTCCTGACAGTCTGCGACATAATATGTCCTAATTTATAAATTGTGGATATAAGCCTCGCTCACTCCATCCGGCAAGCGGGAGCCCTTTTCCTTTTTGTGTGATTATAGAGATTATGAGCAGCTGCAGCAATTGGCGGTCGAAAGCCGATCCCAATAGGCCTCGAATGGCAGCCTCGGTTTCGGAAAGGGCGGATATGATTCGCCTGCAATCTTCTGGCTCATAATTGCCAAGGGCATTTCGGAGCTTTTTCTGAACAGTTTTGGAGCGAGCTTGTTCTCGGATGCATACATCTTCGAAGCGCTCGCCATCGGCAACTGCTTCTCCTATGCGCGCCAGTCTGCGAAAACTCCAAACTAGAGCGGCTATTATCTGATTGGCATCGCCGCGCCTTGAGTCCAGAACGCTATTGAGCACTTCGAGAGAAAGAGATAAATCTCCCTGCCCTATCTTATCGAAGAGAGTAAAGGCGTCTTCCGGCTTGGAGCGCAGAATCGCCGCCTCGACATCCGAAGTGCCAAGCATGCTTCCTGGAGGGAAACTCGCGCTTAGTACAAGGCAGGCCGCTGCAAGAGAGTTGGTGTCATGCGGAACAAGCTCAAGGAAGGATTCAAGGGCCTCTTCGTCGATAGAAAGCTGGGATTTGCCTAGTTCCCGCCGTATCCATCCGGTTAGTTCATTTTCGAAGAGCTCGAAGAAGGTTTTTCGACACGAAGGCGGCACGACTTTTTCTATGGCTTTTGAGACCGAATAGTTTTCTGTTTCGAGCAGCAGCAGCGCTTGCTCCGCCGGACTGCCGCAATATTTGACCATTGTATCTATCTCTGGCTTCAGACTGATCTGATCCGCATTTCGGAATTCGATTATGACCCATGGAGAAAAGAGAGAACTATTCTGCAGAAGCTCTATAGCTTCGGAGGGCGAGCTATCGCCAGCATACATTCTATGAACTTCAGGTTCACCCTCCCCAAGCCGCCTTGCCTTATCTATCAAATCGGCTATAAAAGCCCCTTTTAGTCCCACTTCGGGCCCTGCGAGTATCCAAACAGGAGGAATGGGATATTTTGCCATAGGATCAATAGCTCCTGTATATACCGCGAAGTCTGCCAAGTATCTTCAGATCCTGAGTATAAATTGGAGCGTAGCCTGGATTTTCTGCCTGTAGCTTGTAGCGGTTCCTTTCGATATAGAATCGCTTGAGGGTTACGTTTTCATCTAGAAGAGCTACAATGATATCGCCATTCCTTGCCGTCTCGCTCTGCTCTATTATGGCGATATCCCCCGAAAGAATTCCAGCGCCTACCATGCTGTCGCCATTTACTCGAAGTGCAAAGTGAGGAATATGATTACCTACGAATTCAGCCGGAATGGAGATGGTTTTTTCGAAGTTTTCGTCTGCAAAGATGGGCTTACCGGCCGCAATTTCGCCTAAGAGCGGAATTTTCACCACAGCCGTATTGTCTTCGGGGGGCGAGACCAACTCTATTGCGCGAGAGCGTTTCTCTGTGGTCTTGATGTAACCTTTTTTCTCGAGAGCCTTTATGTGGTCGTATGCGCCTTTGACCGACATTGAAAAGGCTCGTGCCGTTTCTCTTACCGTTGGCGGATAGTTGTTTTTTTGAATATACTCCCGGATGAAGCTGAGGATTAGCTTCTGTCGATCGGTAAGATCTTTCAATGCAGACTCCTGTATCTTTGTATAGTATACAACACAGAACTGCAAAACACGCAAGCCCCATATTTCTATGGGCTTTCTATGGGCTCTTCTTTATCCAAGTTCTTCGTTGAAGCCGGATTCGAAAAGTTCCGCTATGGCCTTTACGGCCTCTTGTTCATCGGCGCCATCGGCGATTATCTTGATTTTGGCGCCAAAGCTCGCGGCGAGGGTAATTATGCCCATTATGGATTTAGCATTGATCTGATTTCCTTCTTTTTCGAGGTATATGCGAGATGCGAATTTAATTGCAGTCTGGGCAATAAGGGCAGAAGGACGGGCATGGATACCGGCACGATTCTTAATTGTTGTCTCTAGCTCTACCATAAGGGCTCCAAGAAGAAGATTCAAGGCCAATAGCAGTCATAATACTTCGAATGCAGGTTTGCATTCAATAAGCCCGACAGTACATGAGTAAAATGATCTAATAATCGTCTCGGGAGAAAAACATGGTGCGGGCGCTCTCGCTCTCGAGCCACCGCAGGATATTCTGGTTGAATTCTCTTGCGCTGTGATATCCCATTTTTTTGAGTCGCTCGTTCATTGCGGCCGTTTCGATTATGATGGCTAAATTGCGGCCGGGCTTAACGGGAATTTCTAGCTTCGGAATCTTTACGCCAAGTATTTCCATCGTCAATTCATCTGTGCCGATTCGATCATAGACTTTCTTAGGATCCCAATCTTCGATTTGTATGACGAGCTGTATCTGTTTCTTATCTCGAATGGCGCCTACTCCGAATAGATGCGTCACATTGATTATACCAAGACCTCGTATCTCCATGTGGTGCCCTATGACCTTGTTTGTCCCCTGGCCCATGAGCAGGCTGCCATTAAGGCAATGAATCTCCACAACATCGTCTGCGACGAGCCTATGGCCTCTTTCGATCAATGACAGGGCCGTCTCGCTCTTTCCTACTCCAGATTCACCTGTCAGCAATATTCCTATGCCGAACACTTCGACAAGCACGCCATGCATGATCATTTTAGGTGCAAAGATGTCGTGAAGAATCCGAATAATCCGAATAGATAATTCCATCGAATTCAGTTCGGTTATGAGCACAGGGCAGCCTACTGCTTCGGCATTTGAGACAAAGAGATCGGTCGGTCTAATGCCGTTTGTAAAAATGCAGCAAGGGATTTGGTACGAAAAGAGCTTTTCGTATATTTGAGCCGCCACCCCGTCTTCCTCAATTTTGTGGAGATAGGCACTTTCGCCTCGACCGAATATTTGCAGCCTCTCCCAGGCAAATGAATCGTAGAATCCCGCCAGAGCCAGGCCTGGCCTATTCAGATCTGGTACACTGATTTCTCTGCTGAGCCCGGCTCGACCCGCTGTGCATTGGAGCTTGAGATCGTTGTGTTCCTTTAGTTCGAGGCTTAGAAGATCGAGAACGGTAAAATTGACAGGTTCTTTTTCTTTCACACGATTATTCTACATCATCCTGCAAAAGTGGTAAATCTAATAAAAAACGGCGGTCTTCAGCCGGCTGCAATGGCAGTCTCGAAAGGCCTCGTTTTTGAGCTGTTTTTTGGCCTCCGTTTGCATGAAGAACCGCCGCCGTATAAGCTGCTCTCACTTGTTCTTTTTCTGAATTTTTTCTTTTTCCTTTACTATTTTATGATCTAGCTTGTCGATAAGCACATCGATGCCTGCATTTAGTTCTGGTGAAGTAACAACGAGGTGCGCCTGCTTACCCCATCGAAAGTTCGCGGTTACCTCCAATCGGAACCGTCCGGCGTCTTTAGTAAAGACGAAAAGAAGATCGACGATCAAGTCCTTTGCGTAATCGATCCGGCTGATTTTAGTATTCAGATACTCTCTACTCTGTTCGCTAAGATCGAAGTGCACAGAACGGACGTCGATATTCATAATGACCTCCTCAAAGATTATTTGTGCCTTGGCCAGGCCAAGCGCATGAGAATCATCGGCTCGGTCTACTTTCCGAGCTCGCCACGATATTTGGCCACCGTCCGGCGAGCAATTTTCATTCCCCGCCGGGCGAGAATCTCAGAAATAATACGATCGGAGATTTTTTCGCCTTTTGCCTCGAGTTCTTGAATTATCTGAGAAATCTCGGCCTTTACTGCCTCCTTGGAGATGTTTTTGCCCTTTTCTTGATTTATAGCATTGGTGAAAAAACGGCGCATTTCGAAAGTGCCCCAGTCAGTTTGCACATATTTGCCATTGGCGACGCGTGAAACCGTCGCCTCATGAACTCCTATCTTTTCTGCGATTTCTTTTAATGTAAGAGGCTTTAACGCTTTTGGTCCTGCCACAAAGAAATCTCTCTGGGTTTCGGCTATTGCATAGGCGGTCTTTAGCAAGGTTTCATTGCGCTTTTTTATGCTATTTATGAAAAAGCGCGCATTTTCGACCTTTTCTCGCGCAAATTTCTCGGCTTCACCTTTTGCTGGTTGAGAAGCAAGTTCGCTATATAGTCGGTTGATTCCAAGCTTAGGAACGAAATCATCATTCAGTCGCACTTTTATCTCGCCATCCTCCAGCCACATCGCGATATCGGGCACAATATAGCGGGGTCTGGCTTTGGAGAACGAGCGACCGGGGAAGGGTTCCAGGGTTCGGATGAATTCGACTATGCGATCTATTTGACGATCATCGAGCCCGAGTGCTTTTTTGATCGAACTTCGATCGCGAAGTCTGAGGTCTTCGAAATGATCCTTAATGACATCGATAGTTTTTGGAGGAGCAGAGGGAGAAATTTCTGTTTGTACTATGAGACTTTCACGAAAGTCGGAAGTGCAGGTGCCCGGAGGATCGAGCCTTTGAAGGAGATATAGCAAGCGATTCAGAGTTTCCGGATCGCAATCATTGCATAGTTCCGAAGGTGGCAGAATATGAAAACCATTTTCATCGATATTCTGGATGATCCTTTCAGCGATTTTGCGCTCTTGTTCATTGAGAGGTAAGAGCCCGAGCTGGCTGAGCAAATGTTCCTGGAGTGACTCTTCGGTTGCTATTGTTTGTTCTATTATGGCGTTATGGTCGATGTCATCGGTATTGAATCCGAATATATCGTCCGAGTACTCGCCTTCATTGAGGCTGTTCTCTTTTTCTGCCATATTATCGATGTGCGATTCCATGAAATCGAGCGATATCTCGCTCGAGCCGGTAAGCAGTTCGAGTGCCGGATTTTCTTGAAGTTCCTGATTGATCTGTTCAGTCAGCTCTTGCAGAGGGAGGGTGAGCAGATGTATTGATTGTACCATCCTGGGGTTGAGCCTCAAGCGTTGCTGCTGTACGAGAACCGGTCTTTGGGATTGCAATGCATACTCTCCTTATATTAAATGTACGACACTTTCTTCGAATGTCAAGGCTGAGTAGGTTTCACGCGCTCTGCTGAATTTTGACATCTAATGAAAGAATATTGCGAATGATTGCAGCATTTGTATTGACGATCATGATTTTTAATTAGTATTTTCATTAAGAAAGACAATAATATTATTTTTTATTAGCAGGGTGAAGAATGTCTAAGCACAAGCATGAACAAGAACAACAATCGGAAATCAGAAAGCAGGAGAACCTTCAAGATCAAAACGCGCGGAATGCGCCTTCTGCTCAGGAATCCACAATGGAACATGGAGCCGACAAGCAACAGTTGAATCAGTCTACGAGCGATCTGGAGTCTCAACTGGCGGCAGCCAATGAGGAGATAGCGCGCCTCAAGGCTCAGCTGGATGAGTTGAACGACAAGTATCTGCGCATTCTTGCCGAGCAAGTCAATTTTAGAAAACGGGTTGTCAAGGAAAAGGAAGAATTTCAGCAATATGCGGTCTCGATGCTTCTAAATGATCTTATTCCCGTGCTCGATGACTTTGATCGATCTCTGGATGCAGTTGCGCAGAATCATAACGATGTCGAAAAAGTCATCGAAGGTATTCGCCTTATTCAGAAAAGGCTCTATGATACTCTGTCCAAGAAATATGGTCTCAAGCAATATAAGGCCGAAGGGACCGTCTTTGATCCGCATTTGCACGAAGCGATGTTCTCCGAGAAAGGTGATGTGCACGAACCAAGGGTTACCCAGGAGTTTATGCCCGGATATAAGCTGCACGATCGAGTTATTCGAACAGCTAAGGTAAAGGTCATGATGCCGGCTAATCCTGCGGAGGCCCCCTCCAGAGCAACAGAGGTGTCAGGAGAGACTCAAGATTCTTCATTCTTTGAGAGTACGGAGGAGAACAGCGCTCTAGGATAAGAGCTCGATTTGCTTTGTGGTGGATAGTTTTGTAACTTTTAGATAGACAAGAAAGAAGGAGAAAGAAATATGGGAAGAATTATCGGCATCGATTTGGGCACTACCAATTCCTGTGTCGCAGTGATGGAGGGAGGAGAGCCTATTGTAATTGCCAATTCTGAAGGACAAAGGACAACGCCCTCGGTTGTAGCCTTCACCGCAAAAGGTGAGAGGCTCGTAGGCCAGCCAGCCAAGAACCAAATGATCACAAATGCAGAGAACACTGTATTCTCGATAAAGAGATTCATGGGTCGTCGCTATAGCGAAGTATTGAATGAAATCAAACTTGTTCCATTCAAGGTCATAGATAATGGCAACGATGTGCGCATCGAGGCTGGCGGTAAGCTCTACAGCCCTCAGGAGATTAGCGCCTTTATTCTTCAGAAAATGAAAAAGACCGCAGAAGACTACCTAGGCGAGCCGGTTACGGAAGCCGTAATCACGGTTCCTGCGTACTTCAACGACTCACAGCGACAAGCTACCAAAGATGCTGGCCGAATTGCCGGTCTCGAGGTAAAGCGAATCATCAATGAACCTACTGCAGCAAGCCTTGCTTATGGTTTCAACAAGGATCAGAAGAAAGAAAAGACCATAGCGGTATATGACCTCGGTGGCGGCACCTTCGATATCTCTATACTGGAGCTTGGAGAAGGCGTATTCGAAGTCAAGTCGACCAATGGTGACACTCACCTTGGTGGTGACGATTTCGACCGCAGAATCGTGAACTGGCTGGTAGAGGAATTCAAGAATGATACGGGCATCGATCTTTCGCATGATCGCATGGCTGTTCAGCGGCTACGCGAAGCATCGGAAAAGGCAAAGATCGAGCTCTCCAATATGCAGCAGACCGAGATAAATCTGCCCTTTATAACGGCCGATGCGAACGGGCCAAAGCATTTGCAGAAAAGCCTTACGAGGGCTAGATTCGAACAGATGTGCATGGACCTCATAGAGCGATCCCGCGAGCCTTGTATTAAGGCGCTTGCGGACGCAGGGCTTTCGGCATCTCAGATCGATGAGGTAATCCTGGTAGGTGGAATGACCCGTATGCCTCGCGTTCAGCAGATGGTTCGCGAAATATTCGGCAAAGAGCCTTCCAAGGGAGTCAACCCAGATGAAGCGGTTGCCATTGGTGCGGCTATCCAGGGAGGTATACTCGGTGGAGATGTAAAGGATGTGCTTCTCCTCGACGTTACGCCGCTTTCTCTTGGTATCGAGACACTGGGCGGCGTATTTACCCGTCTCATTCCGCGCAATACGACGATTCCATGCCGCAAGAGCCAGATATTCTCTACGGCAGCGGATGGACAAACAGCCGTATCCATTCATGTATTGCAGGGCGAGCGCGAGATGGCGGCACAAAACCGAACACTTGGAAGATTTGACCTAGTTGGAATTCCTCCCGCGCCTCGTGGTGTGCCACAGATCGAGGTGACCTTCGATATCGACGCAAATGGTATCGTGCATGTGTCAGCAAAAGATCTTGGCACCGGAAAAGAGCAAAAGATCCGAATCGAAGCATCGAGCGGCCTCAATGAGGCGGAGATCGAAAAGATGGTCAAGGAAGCCGAAGCCCATGCCGAGGAAGACAGGCGTGAGCGGGAACGCATCGATGCGCGTAATGAGGCTGATTCTCTCATCTATAGCACGGAAAAATCGCTAAAGGAAGTTGGCGACAAAATAAGCGCAAGCGAAAAGTCCGCGGTCGAAAATGCCGTAAAAGAGCTCAAGGATGTAATGGAAGGCAAGGATACTGAGCTAATCAAGCAGAAAACCGAGGCCTTGAAGCAAGCATCCTATAAGCTGTCCGAAGAACTGTACCGAAGTGCTTCGGCCCAGGGCGCCGCAAGCGAAGCATCCGGTAGCGCCACAGGAGAAAGCGCCTCCGATGGTTCCGCTGGCTCAAGCGATAATGCGCAGAATGCCGACGATGTCGACTACAAAGTGGTCGACGACGACAAGTAACCTAGAGAGCATATCGAGGTGGCTGGGCCGCGGTTCAGCCACCTTTTTATCAAAGGATTTTCGAAGTGGCCAAGCGTGATTATTACGAAGTGCTCGGTGTGCCAAAGACCGCAACAAAAGACGAGATCAAGAAGGCCTATAGAAAACTCGCTATTCAGTATCACCCGGACAAGAATCCTGGGAACAAGACCGCAGAGGAAAAATTCAAGGAAGCCACGGAGGCATACGAGGTTCTGGGAGACGACCAGAAACGCCAGGCCTATGATCAGTTCGGCTTTGCTGGTGTCGAGGGAATGGCGGGAGCTCAACAGGACTATTCTAGCGTATTTCGCGACTTCGAGGACATTTTCAGCGGATTTGGCGATTTTTCATCGTTTTTTGGTTCGATTTTTGGCGAAGGGTCGCAGCGTCGTGGAGAAACACGTACAAATCACGGTGCTAATTTAAGATACGACATAGAACTTCCCCTTGAGAAGGCGGTTTTTGGAACCACCGTAGAAATATCATACAACAGAGATGATGTCTGCAAGACCTGCGGGGGCAGTGGTTCGCGCGACAATCTTGGCAGAAAAGTCTGTTCGACCTGCAAGGGGACAGGGCAGGTTCGCAGAAGTTCGGGTTTTTTTGCCATTTCTCAACCCTGCCCAGCATGTCATGGAGAGGGCACGGTAATAGAGAATCCTTGTCAGGATTGCGCCGGAAGTGGAGTAGTCAAGAAAAAACAGAAAATTAGAGTCACCATACCTCCCGGTGTTGAAGATGGCAAAAGGGTTACTGTTCCCGGCCAGGGGAACGCTGGTCCTAATGGAGGACCTCCAGGAGATCTCCATGTCTTTATCCATGTGCGGCCTCACGAAACGTTCGAACGCCAGGGGAATGACCTTTATTGCGCCGTCTCGATAGATTTTGTAACCGCTGCACTCGGCGGCGAAGTGGTTATCGAAACGCTGGAAGGGCGGAAGATATCCGTTCAGATACCGGCCGGAACGCAGAATGCTAAGTTGCTTCGCATAAAAGGCGAGGGTGTTCCAGTTTCGGGTGGCAAACGCGGCGATCTCTACATCAAAGTCTTTGTCAAGGTTCCTTCCCGGCTCACCAAACGAGGGCGCGAGCTCCTGGAAGAGCTTAAGAAAATCGAGGGTGAAACCTTGCAGCCCGAGCTCGTCAAGCTGAAAGACATACCAAGGTAATATAAGAAGGCTGCTCGGAAAATCGGGCAGCCTTCTTATTATTTATTATGGAATGATCTCCACTATTCGGTAGCCTGCCTCGGTCACCGCAGCCCGCAGAGCCTGGTCATCCAGTTGTTCACCCTCCACAATTGCCTGGCGTTGGAGAAGGTCTACCTTTGCGCTTCTGACGCCGGGCACTGCTTCGAGCGCAGACTGCACATGCATTACGCAATGGCCGCAGGTCATACCTTCGATTTTAAGCAATTTCTTCATTGTCTATCCTCCCTTTCTCTAGAGCTCTAGAGTCCATCGATCTGATTTTCTATATCTCCTGAGCCGAAGTGCATTAGTTATGACAGAAACAGAGCTCAAGGACATGGCGGCTGCCGCAAAAATTGACGAAAGCAAAGGCCCGCCAAAAGCATATAACAAGCCTGGACACTATCGACCGAAATATTGGTCACGGCATTTAGCTTGTTCACCGCTAGATCATTTGCGGCAACGCAAGCGGCGCATGTCATACCTTTTATTGCAAAAGTCTTGCGATCAGCCATGGAGGACTCCATATAAATCCATCAAGACAAATATATAGTAATTTTAGCGAAGTGTTGTAGACTTTGACGAGAAATCGAATCTAACCACAGTGCCCTTGTCAAGCTCACTTATTATTTCGAGCTTTCCACCATGTCGCTCTATTATTTTCTTTGTAATGGCGAAGTCCACGTTAATCTGGCCTGCGGATTGCCCATTCTCGGTGTTAGAGAATGGCTTTAGTAGAGAATAGACCTCTTCCGGAGATATTCCTATGCCATTATCTTGCACAAAGATGCAGGATTCTCCGCATTTGCCTATTTCTATCATGGCAGTCAGAGTCTCAGGACAATTCTGGATAGCATTTTCAAGAACATTGCGTAAGGCAATCTTCAAGAGATTGCCATCTCCATGTACTTTGAGGTCAGGCATAATGGTAATCTGATAGCGCCTTTTGGGATTGCGTTTGATTATTTCCGAGGTAATTTCCTGAGCAGCGATACTGAAATCGAATTCCTCATCCGCAAGCTGTATTGTGTCTATCGAAAGAAAAATCGAAAGGGCTTCCGTTAGTCTGGTCATGCTTTCGGTTGTTTTTCTGATGTTCGTTATATAGCTCATGATTTCGCTATCAGACTTATTCTTTGCTAGGGCTTCCAGAGATTTGCTCAAGGATTCAATGTTGTAAAGTGGAGCAATCAAGTTATAAGAGATTGCCGATGCAATTGCGCGCCACTCATCATTTGTATCTGAAAGGCACTTTGTCTGTTCTTCCACTTTTTGTGCAAGTTCTCGATTGAGATTGTTGACCTGTTCGAGCATCGTTTCAAGATTGGTTACATCGCGCATTACATAGACAAAGAGCATTGGCTGATCCGGCAGGGCAATCTGGATCTCTGTTGAATCAAATCTCAGGGTCTGCCCCTGTGGACCGGCAATCTCGATCCTCTGAACCTCGGTTTGAGCCGTTTTGGTGTCCTTATGAGCCAACTGCAGATCCTTTGGAAGGGTGTCTCCAAAGCGATCTCTGAAGGAATGATTTGCCAGTCGAATTTCGAGATTCTCGTCGACTGCTACCACCGGAAAATCGAGACGTTCTAGTATGGTGCTCAGAAGTGCCTCGTTGCGTTCGGTGCGCTTGAGCAGTTCGAATTTCGACTGAAAAGTGGCAAGCGCTCGTGTGGAGAAAATCGCGTATGAGCCTGCCAATAGCGCTATTATGGCAACGAAGATGAATATGATAAAAACAACAATCGTCGGTATTAGCGAAGCAAACGCTTCCGCCCAGTCGAGCTTTGAAAGAATTATCCAGTCTAGATTTGGGATTTTTTCTGCATAGGCCAGCACTTGTTTTCCGCGGTAATCCTTGCCCGTCATAACACCAGTCTTTCCAAGACCGGCTTGTGCCTCCACAGAATTCTCGGCGGCAATGGAAATCTGAAGAGAAAAAGCCGAAATAGGAACGAGTTTTAATGGGTTTATGACTTGGACCATATTATTGCTGCTTTCTAGCAGCATTACCTCGCCTGTCTCTTCGGTGCCCGGCCATGTAGCGAGGATAGGAAAGAAATAGTTTTCGGCAAAAATTGTATGCACAACATAGGCAAAAGGCTCTTCTTCTCCTTCCCAGATGAGAGGGATCACAAGATGAAAACCCGCTTTTGCATGAGGAGAAGTAAGGTACATTCTGGTAAAGAAAGGAGTTCTGGGTTTTCTTTCGGAAATCTCCCGAACAACTTCGGAACTGTTAGAAGTGGAAAGATTGGTAAGCGTATATAGAACGTCGAAGCTCGAAGTGAGCACCGCAGTATCGGCATAATTGTAAGAGAGAAGAGATGGCCTCAAGCTTTCATCGAGGAGTTCTAAATTGTCTGTCGAAGGCTCTGCTATCGCCCTTGAGACTAGATTTAAGAAAGGCAGCGAATGTGGCTTCTCCTTTGCTTCCGTGATATGAGCCGTATACCATATCTCGATCTGACTAATCTTGGATTTTCCAATTAGTTCGATGTAGAGTTTTTTATCGTGCAGGATATTTTGCCATTGACAATAAGCGCCTATCACAAGAGTACCGAGCAGTATGATAAAGAAAACAACAAGCCAGAAATGCTCGATAGGACGCAATTGTCTAAGGTGAGAAAGAATATTGTGCCTCTTAGCATTAGATTCAGCCACTGTTTAGACTCCTTCTCATTCGCTATTGCCAAACCCTTAGTAAGAGAAAGGATAATCTATACTAACACAGAGGACTTTTATTTCCAAGAATATTGAATTTTTACAGTGTTATAATAACTATTTTGTTTGACAATTATGATTATTGTGCTTTTTTGATCTAAAGAACATTCTGGCTCCAACCAGCCAAGCTCGAGATTCGAGCTTGGCCTAAAGAAGCACTTTCAAGTAATGATACAAATCAAAGCATAATATGTAAAGAGGCTTTTCTAGTCCAATTTGGCCAGAATCATCCGAGCAAGGGTTTGTGCCGTAAATCCGAGATATTCAGCTACCTTATCTCCCGGACCTGATTCACCAAAGCGCTCGATAGAAAGAATCTGATCTGAAGGAGCAATACGCTCCCAGCCTTGAGCTACACCAGCTTCGGCTACAAACACCTTAGATCCGGGAGAAAGGATGATCTCTCGAACCGTCGGGCAAGACGCATAGAAAGCACCTCTGTCCGGGACAGAAACAACGCGGATAGCGATTTCATGGCGTTTGCTTTTGACAATCTCGGCAGCAGAGATTGCTAGCGAGACTTCCGATCCAGATCCCACAAGTGTCACTTCCGGAGCGCGATCGCTGTCTTTTACAACATAAGCCCCGAGCCTTATCTTGGAAGACCAATCGCTTTCATGTTTTTCTAGGACAGGCAGATTCTGTCGCGAAAGCACAAGCACGGTAGGTCCATCCAGTCGCTCCATTGCAATCTTCCAGCTAGCGCTTGTTTCCTCCGCATCCGCGGGGCGCAGCACCTTTAGATTAGGAATTGCCCTCAGTGCCGCGAGCGCTTCGATTGGCTGATGCGTTGGTCCATCTTCGCCCACATATATCGAATCGTGGGTAAGCACGAAGATTACAGGCAGTCTCATTAGTGCGGAGAGCCTCAAGGCCGGACGCAGATAATCCGAAAAAACCAGGAATGTCGCTACAAAGGGGCGCAAGCCGCCATATAGCGCAATTCCATTGGCTATAGCTGCCATGGCATGCTCTCGCACGCCAAAGTAGATATATCGCCCCATTGGATTGGTCTTTGAAAAGACAAGGGGAGTACCATCCGTATTTTGCGGCAGTTGGCTCACGTTGGGGTTCGTCAGATCAGCTGAGCCACCGATAAAGTTCGGCCAGGCGGTAGAAATAGCGGCTAGACACTTGCCCGAAGCATTTCGTGTAGCCACCTTATCGCCAACCGCGAAAGAAGGCATATCGAGCTTATGCATCTCTTTACCGCTGAGCCAGATTGTGAGTTCTTGGGCCAGGGAAGGATTGGCCTTTTGCCAGGCTTCGAAGCGAAGCTGCCAGGCGTCATATTCCTTTTCCAGCTCTCCTTGATGTTCCTTGAAGTAAGAATAGGCCTCCGGAGCTACCCAGAAGGGCTTGTCGAGTGGAATGCCAAGACCTTCCTTGGTTTTGCGAGCTTCTTCATCGCCCAGCGGAGAACCATGGACACTGCTCGTACCCTGCTTTGTCGGAGCTCCCTTGCCAATAATGCTATCCAGGATTATGAGAGAAGGCCGGTCTTTTTCGGCCTTGGCTTCGGCGGTTAGAGAAGCGATATCCTCAAAATTATACATGGAACCCCGAAGCACTTGCCAACCATAGGCTTCGAAACGCCTGCCTACATCTTCCGAGAAAGTTATATCAGTAGGACCATCGATGCTGATATGGTTCGAATCGTAGTAGACAATCAGGTTTCCCAACCCAAGATGACCGGCCAAAGAGCAGGCTTCGCTGGCTACTCCCTCCATCATGCACCCATCGCCGGCAAGCGCAAACACAAAGTGATCGAGAATCTGATGACCCGGCGTATTGAAATGCGCCATCATCTTTCGCTCTGCAATAGCCATACCGACCGCCGTCGCAATTCCCTGCCCCAAGGGCCCCGTTGTTGTCTCGACACCCGGCGTTCGCCCATATTCCGGATGGCCCGGGCATTTCGATCCGACCTGACGGAAAGCTTTTATATCATCGAGAGATAGATCAAAGCCAGCCATGTGGATAAGAGAATAAAGAAACATCGAGCCATGACCGGCCGAGAGAACAAATCTATCCCTATTTAGCCACTTTGGATCCTTAGGGTTATACTTGAGCTCGACACCATAAAGGTAAGCACCGAGCTCCGCAGCGCCCATCGGCATGCCGGGGTGACCCGAATTTGCCTTTTGGATTGCGTCGATAGTCAGGCTCCGAACAGAAAGAGCAATAGCCTGCAGTGCGGCAATATTCATCGAAATCCTCCTAAAAATACTAGATCTTGACAAGATTCATTGGATATCCTTGACTGGATTAACAGGACAATTCGAACAGAATTGATGGGATTTTATCCCAAGACTCTCTTATCCCGTTCATCCGGCCTCATTGCGTTATCCTGTCCAAGCATCCTATCATCGAGTCGAATCTTTGTAAAACTACTCAATACCCACGTTTCGTCGGGCTAGCTCAATTATCTTTCGCGCGGTGTCTTCGTTCACGCGAGCAATACTGCTAAGGTATCCGGGCTCTGCCTCCGCAACCGCTTCGAGCGATCCAAGTGCATTGAAAATCTTTTTAGCGCGTCTATCGCCAATGCCAGGAACCTCTTGCAACATATGGAGGGTAGCATCGCTTGACCTCAGTTTACGCGAAAGGCCGGTGGCAAAGCGGTGTGTTTCATCTCGTACTGCGACAAGAATCCTCAAAGAAGGTGAGTCTTTAGGTAGCACTATCGGATCGTTCTTATCGGGCAGCCATATTTCCTCATTTCGTTTTGCCAGGCCTATGATATCGATATCAAGGCCGAGATCGTCCAGGATTTCCTTGGCCGCCGAGACCTGACCCAAGCCTCCGTCGACGAGTATGAGGTCCGGCAACTCGGCTTCTTCGTTGATAAGCCTGGTGTATCTGCGCGCCACAGCCTCTCGCATGGCGGCAAAATCGTCTACCTTGCCTTCGACGGAACGGATTCTAAAATACCTATAATTCTTTTTTTCTGCTACTCCTCCAATAAAACTCACTAGCGAAGCCACAGTATGCTTTCCACCAAGCTGAGCTATGTCGAATCCCTCGATACGCATTGGAACAGATCCTAGCCCAAGCCTCTCTTTTAGCTCGACAAGAGCAACTATGTCTCCATGTGCGCGGCGACGCTTTGCCAGTTCTTCTTTTGCATTTTGAACCGCCATATTCATGACTGCCCAGTGTCGCTCGCTGTCCGGAATCTTTACCTCGACAGGAGTACCTGCGCGATCCGAAAGATATCGTGCTATTGTTGCCGTATTGTCCGCTCTTCGTACAAAGATTTGGGGCGGCGGCTGCCTGCCGATGTCATAATATCGCGCAAGGAAACTGTCCAGAGCATCGAGCTCATCGACGCAGTGTTCCATAAAACTATCTCTATTCTTGAGCTTGCCATCGCGCATCTGAAAGATGACATAGCTAGCCATGTCGCCGTCTGCTTCCCAGGCGATATAATCGCGCGCGCCTGGGCTATTGAAATCCACCACATTCGAACGACCCGCAAACGACCGCAATGCTTTTATGGCCTCGCGCAGGCGCGCGGCTTCCTCGAAACGCAACCGCTCCGCAGCGCGATTCATGTCATGTTCTAAATCTTTGACCAGCGATTCAGTCTCTCCTAAAAGCAATTTCCGTACCTTGTCCACCTGCTTCGTATATTCCTCAAGGCTAATCTTATCCGCGCAAGGAGCTAAACAGCGCCCGATATGGTAGTACATACAGGGGCTTGTGTGTTTTTTGATATTGGCACAGCGCCGCAGAGGGAACATACGTTTTATTAGGTCGAGATAGGTGTCTATGGTCTCCGCGCTTGGATATGGACCGAAATACTCACTTCCGTCATTTATGATCCGCCTTGTACGAAAGACTCGGGGGAACTCTTCATTCGTTATTCGGATCGAAGGATAGGTCTTGCCATCCTTTAGGCTAACATTGTAACGCGGGCTGTATTCCTTTATAAAGTTGTTTTCGAGAAGAAGCGCCTCATATTCATGTGCAGCCAGCACCCATTCTATCTCATGAATGTGCGATACAAGATGGCGCGTCTTTGCATCCTTTTTTCCGGCAAAATACGAAGATAGTCTATTCTTGAGTACCTTAGCCTTGCCGACATAGATGACTTCGTGGTTTTCGTCTCGCATAAGATAGACACCAGGGCATTCCGGTGCCTGCTTGACTAGCGCCTTAAGCCTTGCCCGGCGTTCGGAATCCGTCTCCACTATTGGCCCTTTTAAGGGTTGTATAGCTTCTCGAATTGCGTCTCGATCCCGGGCTTGTGGAGATTTCTTATCATCGCATTTCTTGGCGTATCTTGCGTTCATAGTATATAATTAAAATAAGGTTCTTCCATGGAAAAGACAAAGCAGCAATCTGAAGCATCTCAAACCCCAAGAGAGTCCTTTGCCATAATGGCGAGCTCTGAATTGCCTATCATAGACATAGATAACAATGGTTGCTCAGATGAGTATATCCGCTCGCTGGAAGAGAAAACAGCCCATGCTCTCGAGCGCCTTGGAGGCATCGGTGCGGCTGCCTCGGCTTTTCACTTTTGCCCATCCTGTGGCAGCCCTAAACTCTATAGTGTAAGAAGTCGGATGTGGAAATGTCCGACTTGCGGTTTTGAATACTTCCACAATGTTGCGACGGCGGCAGGCATAATAATCGAGGCGAAGAACAAAATCATCATGATAAGGCGCCATAAAGACCCCATGAGAGGCAGATTCGCTCTTCCAGGAGGTTTCACCGAGCCCGGAGAGCGAGCGGAGGACGCAGCCCTCCGCGAATGCTACGAAGAGATCGGTTGGTCGCCGACCAACATCAATTTTCTTGCCACATTTCCGAATGTGTATCAATACCAGGGGATTCCCTACGCGACATGCGATGTATACTTTTATTCGCGAGGCAATATCGTGGAAATCGACGATTTTCACCTGGATCCAGAAGAGAGCGACAGTGTGCAGTTTGTCGCTGCCGATGCTATTCCGTGGGCAAATATCGCCTTCGAATCCACAATTCGCGCTTTGCGCTATTTTATCTTGCATGAGAGCATAGGTACTCCACCGCGCTTGCCCGAATTTGGCGCCATAGAATAGAGCATTTCAAGTCAGGACCTTCTTTCTATAGAGGGCCAGAAAAAGATAGTCAATGCTCAACCCTGTGCTTGGAATCTTCTAGACATCCTCCCAGAATCCAGATCTCTCGGATTTGAAGAGTGCATCGATCACTTTCATATTGGCAATCGCATCCTCTGGAGGAGTCGGAACCGCTCGTCCTTCGATTATGCTCTTCGAAAAAGCATCGAACATGAGCCTGTATTGCCCGGCAGGTCCAAGTCTTACGATGCGCGAACCTATACTTGTCGAAATGCTCATTTCGGCAGGGATATCATCGTACATATTAAAGGGTATAAAGATCGCTATGGCTCCCGCAGATCCGACGATATCGACCCTTTGCACAGGGAACGATTGCGTGGCCACCGTGAAAAGCGCTTCTGCGTCTCCAAAGTCCAATATAGCTGAGGAAAGCACATCTGTTCCAAATTCCACATCTCGCCGCACGAGAGAAATAGCACGCCTTGGCTCCTTGCCTATTATGAACCTGCTCGACGAGCAAGCATAGCAGCCGATGTCATAGATCGCTCCACCTCCCGCCGACAGTATATTTCGGATGTTGCGCGGGTCCCTATTGTTGTAAGTGAATTGCACATGCACATATTGTAGCTTACCGATTTCGCCTGCGCGGACGATTTCTTCAGCATGTACCCATTGAGGATGGAAGCGGTACATAAAGGCCTCCATCACCTTTATACCCTTAGATTCCGCATAGAGTAGGGCATCTTGGGCTTGGGCAGCATTCATGGCAAAAGGCTTTTCGCACAATACATGCTTGCCGGCTTCGGCAGCCTTCTTGATCCATTCGGCATGAAGATGATTGGGCAGTGGAATATAGACCGCATCTATTTCCGGGTCCTCAAGCAAAGCCTCGTAGGATCCATACGAACGAGCAATTCCTAGCTCGCTTGCGGCTTGACCGGCTTTCTCCAGGTCTCGCGATGCTATACCGAACATCTTTGTCAGTTTTGAGCCTGAGAGTTGATGGTGCACCCTTAGCCTATAATGATTGGAAACCGAAAGAATCCCCCATCGAACAAAGTCCATACCAACCTCCTATAACATACGTTGCTATCTCACGGCCTTAAGTTCTTTCCTAAACCTCCAGAAGAGCAAAATGCTTGCCACCGCAAACAGCGTGTAGCTCGCAAATAGCCAGCGGTAGCCAAATATTTCGACCACGGTTCCGCCCAAGGCGCTTCCGAGAAAGGCCGGCAGACCCATTCCTACACCCATATAGAGAGCCATGCCGGTAGTACGATCCGAAGGCGGCGTCTTCAGATTGATGAATAGAATCGCCGCTGGCTGAAAAAGCCCATAGCAAATCGAATGGAGAAGCTGACCTAAAATCACGCCGATAGGTGTTGGAAAAAGCGCATATATGAGAAGCCTTACCACAATGGCAACGGAAGATATCGCAATTGCCATCATAGGGCTTCTTCCCTGAATGAGTTTCCAGGACAGCACGATGAATGGAATTTCACATGCCGCCGACAGAGCCCACATGGAACCCACGGCATGCCAATTCAGTTCCTCCATGAGATACATCGAAAAAAAAGAGCTGATCGGAGCCATAGCTAGCCGCCCAAGCGCTATGACACCCAACCCCGCTAGATAAGTTGCATCGAGCCACTTGAACGAGAATTTGATCTTTTCCTTCCGTGCCTGCCCAGCACCAATCTCAGGCAAAGAAGGTATACTGAACAAGAACAAAAGCGCAAGAATTCCCAAGGGTATCGCCATGGTGCCCGTCGAGCTAGAATCGAATCCCGGAATAGACTGAGCTATCAGCGCTGTAATAACGAAACCAGCCGAGCCAATTGCCCTAATAATGCCATAATTTGGCGCTTTTTCTCCTTTTTCTTCACTATACTCAATAGCCCTCAGAAGAGAAGTGTCCAGTACGGGTATCGGGGTCTTTATTCCTATGGAGAGCAGGGCAAGACTCAAGAGGGTAACCAATGGAAGTCGAAAAGGAGCTAGCAATGCAAGACCAACGAGAATCATTATCGCCGAAGCATATAGAAAAGGCTTGAGCTTTCCAAACCTGTCAGCAATCTGGCCAATGAATATCGGCCCCGTAATTCCCACGAGTTCGAAAAAACCAAGAAAGAAGCCAACCGTAGCAGGACTATATCCGAGCCTTCGCACCATTAGCTGCAGATAAGGCGATGAGATCCCGTACATCGCAAAGAGCATAAAGTAACCAAGTCCAAACCGCCGCGATATATTCTGTTGTTTTTCAAGCTCGTTCATAACTACTTGAAAGAATAGGGTTAAGGGAGAGATGCGTCAACATTTATTGCAACAATACCAAGGAACATGTAGAATAATGATTGATGGAAATGCCTATCATAAGTCTTTTGCATGCTCATTGCCCTTCTAATCAAAAGACCAAGAAATTGCTTATGATAGCTGGACTCCTCCTGGGTGATCTTTTTGCAGTCATGGCAAGTTTTTGTTCAGGCTTTTTCCTGGAAAACCTAATCGATATAGAAGGGATCAATTTTAAATCATTTGTCACTTATTGGCCTTATCTTCCCGCATTTATAGTCATGTTATCGCTTCTCAATCTCTATCCCGGAATTACTCTTTCCACACCAGAAAAGCTAAGGCGTTTTACTGTTGCATCGTTCCTTGCTCATGCAGGCATTATCCTGTCCTTGTTTATTGGAGCCAAAAGATTTGACCAATATCAGACGGCGTTTTTATTTTCCTGGGTCTTCAGTATTCCCCTTTTCTTTTATTGCAGGACTGTATCGGAATCGTTGCTTGTAAGGTATAGATTGTGGGGAATTCCTGCCGTCATATTTGGAGCGGGGAAAACGGGCAAGCTCGTGGTCGATCGACTTCTCGATAATCTCAAGATTGGCTATATTCCAGTGCTGTTGCTCGATGACAACCCTCTCCTTGCCGGTGAATATCGTGGTGTTCCCATTGTTACCGGTACTAACTATGGTTCTTTTATTGCGTCTTCCGGAGAGGTGCAGACTGCCATTATAGCAATGCCGGGGGTGGAACATAAGCGTTTGACCGAAATCATAGTCCGACAAGCCATGGGATTCCGCCGCTATTTAATTATCCCAGATGTCATCGGTATCTCGAGCCTGTGGATGGCGGTCCAGGATCTTAATGGAATCTTGGGCTTATTCACAGATCAGGAGCTTCTCGAGCCTCGAAATATTGCTATCAAGCGCCTTTTGGATATCGTACTCAGTGTTATTGGCATGATATTGCTTTCTCCTTTTTTTATCGTTATTGCGCTTTTGATTAAGCTCGATTCTCCGGGTCCGATATTCTATAGCCACCATAGGCTAGGCAAAAACGGCAAGCCGATTGAAATATTGAAATTCCGCTCAATGTATACCAATTCCGCTCAAATGCTTGAAACCTTGCTGCGGGACAATCCGGAATTGCAGACAGAATGGCAAGCTAATTTCAAGCTAAAAAACGATCCTCGTATAACTCGGGTTGGTGCTTTTTTGCGAAAGACAAGTCTGGATGAGTTGCCGCAACTATGGAACATCCTAAAGGGCGATCTCAGTCTGGTTGGTCCCAGACCCATCATTGATAACGAAGTGGAAAAATATGGGGACAACTATTGGCTACTCTCCAAGGTCAAGCCCGGGCTGTCGGGTTTATGGCAGGTATCCGGTCGTTCCGAGACCGACTATGAGCAGAGAGTTGCCCTGGATGTATACTATATTCAGAGCTGGTCGCTCTGGCTCGATCTCTATATTCTCCTCAAAACAATTGTGGTAGTGCTCAAAGGTGATGGTGCATATTAAATTCTCGAAGGTCAGAATATTTTTCTTTATAATTCTTATTCTTGTTGCAGCTGGGATAGTGTATGCAGATAGCAAACCTTCGCTAAAGGATGTTTTGCCCGGGCTTACAAACGATGAGATGCGGAATCTTCTGGCAAGTAATCTTCTTATAGAAGATTATGCAAAGGATGGTTCCTCTCGATTTTTGCCCTCCGATCAGATTGCCATGACCCTGGGGGAAAGTCTAGCAGATCGAAAAGATGGAAATAAATATGAGACCGCATATCTAATCAATGATATCCGTTTTTCTGGTAATGATAAGCTCATGTTTTTTAATAAGCTCGCACAAATCAATACTCTATCAGGAATTATGTATTATTCTGAAACAAGAGGCAAGGACACTATCTTATTCGATAATGTCTATATCGTCGATGCTCCGGGATCGAAAACTCCCCAGCAGCCAAGATTCTTTTCTCAAATTCCTGAGCGGCTGAGTCTTTTTGTACATATAAAAGATGTCAATTTTGGATCGATCTGGTTTTCCATTTCGCTTTTCGAGAAGGAAAATGTTTTCTTTTTCCTGATCGAAAATGTGCAGCCCATGGGAATAGGCCCTATACGCGCCTTTGATAAAGGAGATTTTCGAATCGCGTTTTCTTTCAAGGAAATTCAGGAAGGTCTTCTGGTTAGCAGTGTGAGTTATTTCAATCCAAGACGATTGGCTTCCACATTTGTGGATGTTTTCTCCGCAGCAGAAAAGAGAATTAGGGCTATTAGCAGTTGGATAGCAGCACAAGCTATCGAGGCTCAGAATACTCCGGGGCATCGATGAGTACTGAGTTGCATGAACCTAAGCCTTCGATAATAAGCAATTTTCTTTTTTCGACTCTTAGTACTTTCTTGACCATACTCATTCCCCTTCTCACCTATCCCTATGTAGCGAGAATTCTTGGGCCCGAAAATCTCGGCCGCACAGGAATTGCTTCCTCATTTACAAATTATTTCATTGCAGCAGCGCAAATTGGGCTTCCTGTCTACGGCGTGAGGCTCGTGGCTCAGCGTAGATCCGACAAAAAAGCACTCGAGAGAGCTGTTTCGGAGCTTGTTCAGCTTTCGATAGCTTCTTCGTTTTTGGCTATATTGGCTTTTTCTATCGCTGTAATGGCCATTCCAAAATATAGAAGCGAATGGAATCTTTTTTTAGTATTCGGATTGACTATAATGACTTCCGCCATGAATATGGATTGGCTATTTCAAGGTATGGAACGCTTCAGATATATCGGCGTTCGCAATGCAATTCTCCAGGTTCTATTCGTGGTTTCACTCTTTCTCTTTGTGCGCAAGGCCTCGGACTATATCGTTTATGCGTTTTTGTTCTTCGCTGTTGGATTTGCTACAATGATAATAAATTATGCTGTCGCTCGTAGAAACATCAAGCTTGGATTCAAAGACCTTTCCCCTCTTAAGCATATTGGTTCAATTTCAGTGATTACGCTTTTTTCCTTTCTTGTAACAGCCTATACAAACCTAGATTTCTTGTTTTTGAGCTTGTTTTCACGGATTGAGGAGGCAGGATTCTATAGCATCTCTATTCGGATTGCCAGAATTGTCATTGCATTTATGGCAACGCTTAGCACGGTGCTCATGCCCCGCCTTTCGACGCTTGCAGAAACGGATAAAGAAGAGAGCACAAGGCTCTTGCAGAATTCTTTCTCGGCAATAGCATTATTTGTAATTCCGGCAGCTTTCGGACTTGTAGCAATTGCCGATGATTTGATAAAAGTATTTGCCGGAGCTCAATTTACACCTGCAGTAACTTCGATGCGAATAACGGCGTGGATCATACCGATAGTGGCATTCTCGAATGCGCTTCAGATGCAAATATTGATACCACAGCAGAAAGAAAAGTCTATGCTGGTTTCTTTCAGCATCGGGATATTAGTGACCGGCCTTGTGCTGTGCTTTACGGTAAAGCCCTTTGGCCAGGCCGGCGCAGCCATGGGCATGTTGGTGGGAGAGGCATCGGTCCTTGTCGCGCATACATACTTCTGTGGGAAAAAGGCGATCCTTACGATTTTTGCTCGAAAAAGATTATTCCATTATCTTGCGGGAGGAGTGCTCTGTGGGCTCGTTGCCTATTGCATAAGTCAATTGTCAGGAGTAATGCTTATTGCAAGGCTCATCTTAGCCATTGCTATAAGTGCTTTTTTCTATTTTATATTTCTTCTCGTAGTCAAGGATGATTTCGCGATCCTGATCATAAAAAGTCGACATAAGAATACTGGATAGATATGGGAAAGACCTTGAACTTTGAGCAAAATAGTGGAAAATTTCAATCCGCTCACGGACTTAGGTCTCGAAAGATAATAATCATCTCTCCAAATGGGCTCTCCGACGCGGGAGGAGTAGAGCGAGTTATGCTATATGCATATCGTGCGCTTTCGGAACATGGCTTTCGAGTCGACATAATTGATCAAAAAGCCTTGTCTGGAAGCAATATCGGTCGATTCTTCTCGTTTTTCAAGACAGGACCATTAGATTTTTTGGCGCAATCCTTTGGATTGTCCATACTTGCTAATAGAGAGCATCGGTCGGGTTCTTTCATAATAAATAATGGCTATTCCGCCTTTTTTGCAAAGTCAGATATTCTTTTTTGCCATGGATGTATTCGAGGTGCGCGCTTGGCACAGTACAGGGTGCGCTCGGAACAACAGCCGTCGAGCTTATCTGAGCGCAGGGCGCAGATCGATGGTCATAAAACCAGCAGGATTACAAGGCTCATCGGAAGTTTGAAGATTTTCTTGTATGGACCCGATGAGATTGCCGAAATGATTGCCGGGCATCGCTCGCATATCATCTTAGCGGTATCAGAACATTCGCAGAGGGAGTGGCAGCGCTATTATCGCCTTTCATCCAGCAAATTCAAAAACCTCCCAAATTCCGTGGATACAGAACATTTCCAGCCTGATCTAGAATCCCACAAACAACAATCTTCGAGACAATCTCGGATTGCGCTTAGGATTCTCTTTATTGGATCGCTTACATATCTCAAAGGCTTGGACAGGCTCGGCGCGACTATTGAAAAAGCGCGACAAACCGCAAAGAACTGGGAATTCATAATCGCAACTCCTTCATCCTTCAATACAGAAAAGTTTGCCTCTAAACAAAATGTTACTATTCGCAAGGGCGTGAGCTTTGCTGAATTACCCGATTTATATCGTTCTTGTGATGTCATGTATTTTCCTTCGATATACGAAGGCTTCGAAATGGTCACGCTGGAAGCTCTCTCTTCAGGATTGCCGGTAGTGGGCACGGATGTGGGGGCAATTTCCGTGCTTTATAAAGGCGGATTCCCCGGTGTGTACCGCATCGATCCCGACGATTTTGATCAAATCTCCGATGCTTTCGAGATAGCTGCATCTCGATGGAAAGACCCGGCCGAGAAGCGGCTATTGCATAATCTTGTTGATGCCAATTATGGAATTTCAACATGGTCGCAGAAGCTGATAGAGATTCTGGAAGCATACCATGATTGAACCATGCATTTCCGTCATAATACCCACATATAAACGAGCTTACCTCCTATCTCTTACCCTTCCCACATACCTGCAGCCGGAGACCAAGGAAATTATCGTGGTGGATGACTGTTCCCCGGATACTACTCGTGAGGTGGTTGAAAGCCTTGCAGCGGATGATCCAAGAATCCGCTATATCAGGACAGATACAAACCGAAAGCAGCCCCATGCAAAAAACCTTGGTATATCACATGCCAAAGGGCAATATATATATTTTGGAGATGACGATTCGGTTCTTTTGCCCGGCTCTTTGAGACGACTTATTTCGACTCTACACGAATATGATGCTTCGATAGTCGGCGCCTGTGCGCCCTATCTCACAAGACTGACCAATGATAAAGATCTTTCTTCTATATTTGAGGAGATTTCTAGGGAGATGGGTCAGTCAGAGAGATTGTATAAGGCTGAAATCCATAAGAGACTCATCTCTCCCGTAAGCCTCGAAGCTCACTTTAATGCAAGAACGCCGCAGCCGGTTGAAGTGCCTTTTGTTCATGCCTCTTTTCTCATCTATCGCGAGTTGGCGGAAAAGACTCGCTTTGATGAACATTATAGTGGCAATTGCTATCGAGAAGAGACGGATTTTCTAATTCGAACGCACGACGCAGGCGCAAGGATTATATACGAACCGCGCGCTGTCCAGGCCAATCTTCCGCGGTCGATTGCTAAGGGCGGAGCCCATGATGGCTCGAGTAATTTCTTGATAAGAAAACTGCGATACTTCAAATCCGCTTTGGAAAACAACTGGTATTTTCTTACAAAAAACAAAGGACCCTTGCGAAGGGCTTTTGGCCTAAATATTTCTCCTTTACATCGGCAGGCTGTGTTTGCGATGATAATTCTACGGGTAATCGCATCTTACCCTATTCGCAAGGTAATCGGTCATGATCTTTAATAGAAATGCTATTGAAAGAAATGAACCTCGCGCTCTATATGTTCGTGGCGAAAGAGTCCGGCTAATCAGAGGAGGCGCAGATCATGTGTCGAGTTCGCTTCTTTGGATGCTCAGGAGATATTTTCTAAATTCAATAGATGAGCTCTATCTCGATGAATTCTGTGCACGAACAAAAAGTCGTCGGTCAGTTCTATTAGATGCATTGCAGGGCTGGTTCTTCCCCTATGGAAGAAAGGAAGCGATACAATTTCGCAGCATTTTGCAGGGCTATGATTTTGTCTTTCTGGATCAGTCGGTCTACGGAAGGCTCCTTTCCGATGCCAAGGCCTGCCGGCCAGATCTTAAGACCGCGGTATTCTTTCACAACGTAGAATGCGAATTCTATGCGCAGCGAATCTGGCACGCAGGCAAAATTCATAATGCTCTGCTGCTCCCATCGATTCTGAAAGCCGAACGAGAATCGGCAAGCGCAGATCTTGTAATGGCCTTGACTGGAAAAGATAGTAAGAAGCTCCGGCGAATCTATGGGCGTTCGGCAGATTGTATAATAATGCCTGTTGTCGCGGATCGATACAACAGAACAGTAGCTGATCAAGTGAAGTCGAGAAAGAAGCCCTATGCTTTTACCATGTTATTTGCTGGATCGGCGTTTCCGCCTAATATCGAAGGCATCCGATGGTTTGTGCGCAAGGTATTACCTCAAGTGCAGGGCGAGCTTTTCATAGTCGGTAGAGGCTTCGAGAAATATCGTGCTCGGCTTGCGGCGGAGCGTGTTCATGTAATTGGGGCTGTGGAGGAAATAGATCTCTGGTACTATCAGTCAGACTGCGTAGTATCTCCGATCTTTTGGGGATCTGGAATCAAAGTCAAAACCGCAGAGTCTTTTATGCTCGGAAAAACCGTTGTCGGGACAAAAGAATCTTTCGTAGGATATGATCCTGTTGCAGCAAATGCGATAGTAGCAGATGAAGAGGAACAATTCGTAAAAGCCCTTAGGAGATTATATGTGCAAACATTGTCTGGCTCACCTAAAGAGAATGCGCAGGCTCGCGCTTATTATCTTCGAGAACTCTCGCTCGATGCACAATACGCAAAGCTTTCAGCAGCCTTAGATCAATTGTTTGCCAAGACAAATTCGTCTTCTGTAGATAAAAGACATCAACACAAGCATATGCGCAAGAGCGATCTTATGCGAATAAGCAGGCACAAACGCAGGCTATCAGAGCCTCCAGGGAGCCTTATGTGAATAGGCCTCTAATAACCGTGCTGACTGCAACATGGAATAGGGCTTCGACACTACCGCGTCTAAAGGCTTCGCTCGAGGCCCAGACCTATTCCAATTTCGAATGGCTCATCGTCGACGATGGTTCAACGGATGAGACAATCGGCCTTATTGAACAGTGGCAGCTGGATAGTTCCCTCGCAATCATACTTCTTAGGCGACAGAATGGAGGCAAGCATCGTTCCGTCAACGATGGTATGCGAGCAGCTAATGGTAGATGGATCTTTATAGTCGATTCGGACGATAGGCTTCCCAATAGAGCAATCGAAAACATAACAATTCATCTACCCTCTATAGAGGCAATTCCAAATGTGGCCGGATTAAGCGGGCTTAAGGCAGATTTTAGTGGACAGATTATCGGTGAGTCTTTTCCTGCTAAACTGAAATTTTGCGATGCCATAAGCCTCACATATCGCTATGGAATTAGAGCCGATAAGGCTGATGTGTACAAAAAAGAAGTACTGGCGAGTTTTCCTTTTCCAGAATTCGAAGGAGAACGATTTCTGACCGAAGCCGTGATCTGGTATCGTATAGCGAATGCAGGTTACGCCTTGCTTCTGACTAATGAAGTCTTGTATGAATGCGAATACAGAGGGGATGGACTATCCGCTCATAGTCTGGAGCTTCGCATTGCCAATCCGATAGGGACTCTGCTTTTCTACAAGGAAATAGTCGGCTATGACTTGCCTTATAGAGCAAAACTGAGAGAAGCGTCAAACTATATGCGTTTTTGTAAGCATTATCGGCGCTCTTCCTGCTTCGACCCAAGAGATCTCGAACAAGTAAGTCATGCTTATCTACCTCCAAAACTGCGAATACCAGCATCTATCATTGGTAACACCGCCTATCTCTATGACCAGCTGAAGCTGGCTCGCTCAAGAAATACAAGAAACAGGTGTAATGTCTCGGCGAGCATGCCATTTGATACAAAAAAACCTATTCGAGTACTGCATGTCATAAACTCCTTATCACAGGGCGGAGCAGAGCGCTTTCTTGCATCTCTCCTTCCAAGACTAAAAGCGCAGCATATCGAGAATATGGCTCTTGTCCTCAATGCAGAGTCTGCGATATATGCTTCTGTGTTGGAAGAAGCAGGAATTCCAGTTTATAAGCCTGGGCCGCAAGGCTTTGTTTCCGATTCCAACAAGAAAAGACCTAAGAAGAGAGCAAAGGAACCGCAACTCTATTCGCCCTCGAGGGTCTTCGATGTGCTTAGAGCCATTCGTTGCCTGCGGCCCGATATCGTCCACGCTCATCTGGCTCCTTCGTTCCATTGGTGCGCACTTGCAAGCCTCTTTGCTGGAAAGCCTGTCTATATAACAACCGAACATGCCAGTAAGAATCGGCGTATGTCCATTCCTTTTTTCAAATGGATCGAGAAGGCCTGTTATGCGCGATATGCTTCGATTATCTGTGTGAGTCCTTCGGTGGCTCAAGCGCTTTCGGAATGGCTTGGGATTCGTTCCGACAAGCTCCAAACCATAGTTAGTGGTATTGATATAGAGCAATTCTCGAATAGTTCGAAACCAGCGCCGGAAGTAGTCCGATTTCTTGGAGGAAGAACCGGAATCGCTATGACAGCGCGATTTGTACCTGTAAAGGACCATCCTGTCGCGCTCGAGATTCTTGACAGGTTGCCAGAGCGCTATGCTCTCATATTGATAGGCGACGGTCCAGGGCTATCGTACATTCAAGATCTAGCCGCAAAAATGAGGCTAGAGCAGCGCTGTCTATTTCTCGGCTCGCGTGAGGATATTCCGAATATTCTCGCTGCATGCCATTTATATATTCAGACTTCGCAGCAAGAGGGACTTGGCCTGGCGGTTGCGGAGGCAATGGCAGCGGGGCTTCCGGTGGTTGTGCGAAAAACCAGCGGTCTTTTCGATCTTGTAGATGGTGCGGGCTTGTTTTTCGAAGCTCGGGATATTGAGCAGGCTGTGGCGCAAATAATTTCGCTCGAGAACCGAGATTTGCGAGAAAAGATGGTGCTGGCCGAGGGTGAGAGAATAAAATATCTTTCGATTGACCGGGTTGCGTACGAATATGGATCACATTACCGCAAGATTCTGCGGGGAGAAAAGGAAGCAAAATGAAGACTAGAGATTTTCTCTTAGCGACAAGCTTGCGTTTTTTGCCATTTCTTTTTGCCCTTGCATTCAGCTTTAGCGGATATACTAATATCGCGATTTTTGTAGTTCTTTTTCTGAGCTTTTGGTACCTTATCTTGAATTGGCAAATTGTCATTCGCGATCGATGGGCTCTATTTGTGATAGGCTTTTTCCTGGCAATAGCGGCCAAAGATGGTATTATGTTTGCTTTGGGGAAAGGCAGCTTCGTGGCATTTGCTAAGTCGGGGTCTCGGGTTGTTGTGCTGGCAGGCTGTAGTGCAATGCTTCACGCTCATTCTAGAAAGGACATAGAAAGAGCTCTTATGGATGGCTTTTGGGTGACTTTCTCTTATTTGTTGATCATTTTTATTCTTATGCGATTCAGAAAATTACCTATAATCTACAATATAAATACATTTGGAATGACGGGGATATGGGCTGCAATTCTTACGGGAACAAATAGATGGCAAAACAAGATAAAAAACAGCAGACTGGAGGCTCTGGCAATTCTTATCTCGGTGCTGATACTGGTCCTTCAAGATGTGTCTTTCCCTGGAAGATTTGAAGGGTCTAGGACCGCTGTTTTTGCGATGATTACGGCGATTTTTTTCGTACTTTTTTCCGAAACAAAATATGCAATGGTATTTGCCAGATTGGAACTTGCGCTTGTTCTTGTCTTTATTCTTATCGGTTCGATGGTATTAATTCCTCAATTAAACGATCTATTGTCAAATCGACAGTATCTTTGGCAAGCATTTTTGAGAAAAGGCCTAGAACAGCCCTTGATTGGCTGGGGATTTACTACGGAAGCGGACAATATCCGCCTTGTGAGTTCCTATATGATCGATACACCGTTCTATGATGCCTTTGCCAAAACAGGCCTCGGTCCTCATAATAGCTTTCTGGCAATGTTCTTCGAGAATGGTGTTATTGCTCTTGCAGGATACATAACATTGCTTCTTGCTCGGATAAGGGCAATGCGACCGCCTCTGACAATGTTCGATGTTTCCCTTTTGGCCTATCTTGTCTTTATGTCTCTTGATGCGATGGCTCCAGGAGGGCTGACAGTACTGGGATATTTCCTGGGGATATGCATTCTCGAGGTGCCGGAAAGATCTCAAGAGGACAAGGAAAATCGATGAGGGTTCTGCATTTAGTTACCCGCTCCGATTCAGGCGGCGCCCAATGTATGATCGCAACACTTGCAGCCTTACAGAGCCAGTCCGGTCATGTCGTTGCAGTTGCTTCCGGCCTCGAAGGGAAAGGGCTCGCCTGGCATTCCCTTCCGGCCGCTATAGAAAAATTGCCGGTCAAGCACCTAAAGCGAAACATAGCGCCATGGGACGATCTGTTAGCCCTATCAGAAATTCGTCATATCTGCATGAACTGGAAGCCCGATATCCTGCATGTTCATACGAGCAAAGCAGCTGCCCTTACAAGAATCGCCATAAATTATAATCGGATTCCGATAATCTATACGATGCATGGCTACGACCAGCTTAAGATTGCCAACAAAAAGCTTCTTTTCATCGATAAAATGCTCTCTCCAAGGACATCGGCGATCGTTGCCGTTTCTCGCTATGATCTTGGGCGCATGCGGGCCGATAATTATCATCCAGAGCTTATAGCAAATGGCGTAAATGCTCAAAGCAACCCGCCATCCGATGCTTCTGAATTGCTTTTAGCATTACGCCTTCTAGAAAATCTGCGAAGACAAAAATCGCTAATCGGGCTAATGATCGCCAGGCCCTCTTCTCCCAAGCGACCCGAACTGGTCCGTGAGGCTGCTCGGATGTTAAAGGGTCTTTGCAGTATAGTATGGATAGGTGGCAATGCTCGATCCGATGATCCAGGCGCTTTTTATGCGCTTGGACCTATTCCGGATGCCGGCAGGCTCATTCCTTTTTGCGATTTTGTCCTCTTGCCATCGGACCACGAAGGTCTGCCCATGACCCTTCTCGAATGTTTAGCTGCAGGCAAGCCTTTTATCGCCTCTAATGTAGGCGGCATTCCTGAGCTTATTGGGAATGAGTATTTCGAAATAGCTCCGGGATTTGCTGTGGAGAATAGCCCCGAGGATTTCGCTTCGGCTATCTGTAGCCTTGCTCATGACACCGAACTGCGCAACATAATGGGCGAGAATGGGAAAAGGCTCTGGGAGAGATTCTATACCGCCGAGACGATGGCGGCTGAATATGAGTCGCTATATAATCACTACAAGCAGATCGAATAGGAAGAAACAGCTATGCATTTGCAGAAAAGAGTGTCTGTGGCACTGCCTCATCATGCCGATAAAACAATGCTATTCATTTTGATTATGCTATGCGCGGTACTGGCTTTTAATGCTCCAAACATTTATGCACAAGACTATCCGACACAAGAGGAACCTAAGCAGCTTCCCTATATCGCGGGATTCGAATTTCATCTAAAAGGTGTCAGAGAGACGGCAGTTCTTCGATATCTCGATATGCAAATAGGCCGGAGATTTTCAAGCCATTCGGAGCTCGACAGTTTTATAGCGGAAAAGCAGAGGCTCCTTCAAGAGAATAGAGTCTTCGATGAAGAGGCGACAATCTGGTATGAACAGCGAAATCCATCAGATCCCGAAGCAATAACCATTATAGTGAGTGCCTATGCAACATGGACTTCTCTTGCCGTACCCATACCAAAGTACACCGAAGACGATGGTTTTTTCCTTGCATTACGCTATAAGGATTTCAACTTTCTCGGCATGCTGGAGCCACTAGTGTTTTCCTTAGACCATTATTTTCTAAATGGAAATACTACCATCGGTGCGGAGTTTGGGTACTCGCCTCACTTCATAAATGCTCAATGGCAGTTTGCGCTTGCAAGTTCGGTCGATATCGGCCAAGACCTCGATCTGGCATTCAGCGATACAGCAATCAGTCTTTCGACTGAGTATCCTCTCTCTGAAGTACCCGAATATTGGAAACTTGTTCCTTCGCTATCTTATACCTATACAAAAAGCTCCAAAGACCATGTTGGAATTGCTGGCTTAAGCCTGGCAAAGCCGATTTTCCTGCTCTTTCCCGGAAACATAGAGTTCCAGGCTTCATATAAACAAGAAAATTATGCTGGTATTCGGTCATATTTTGCTATTGCAGAAGCGGTGTTTTCTCTTCGCATTCCCTTGTTCTCGGTAAATTCGGCATCTATGTTTGCATTTGCGCCTTCCACAGGTGTTTCCTTTTCCTACGACATTGAAAATGGCAGGGTATACGATGCGGGGCTCTGCGCATCTGGCTCGCTGGGGTACAACAACATCAAATGGAAAGGCAACTTCAGAAAGGGCAGCAGCATTTATTTATCGGGATCATATATGTTCCATGTGGGGCCGAAACACACAACCAGGCCCTTGGATCTTCTTCTTTCCACCGAACTATCTGCTTTTTACTCCTGGTTCAACCTTTTAGGAATCGACTTTCGGGTGCTGGGGCGCTGGGATGCCGGATGGAGCCTATATGACGACATGAGCTATTACGATGATTTGGATGCGAGCGATTACCTTCGCGGAGTTCGAGGGCCAAAATATGGCGACATAGCCGCGATCGTCAGTCTGCAGATACCGGTTAATTTCGCTCAAGGCAAATTCTTCCAATGGGAAGCGATGGAGGCGGAGATCTTCCTTATACCATTTTTCGATTTGGGGTATGTCCGAACAAATCCTGCCAAGCCCATTTGGTCTATGGACAACCTTCTGATGGGAGGAGGACTCGATATAGTGATTTTCCCCGAATATGCGCGGTCGTTCACCTATCGGCTCTCTTTGGGGTATAATGTAAGTAACTTCCTGGATACTAAGGCTCTGGATTGGAGCGATACCGAAATATGGCTGGGGATAGGGCTTCATCTGTAATCGAAAGTTCCGTTTCAATGGAAAGCGCGATATTGGGCAGTACCCTGCGGGCTGTCGCATATCACGCTGTACCTCGGTCTTCGATGTCCAGCTTTTCGCGCCAGCTCGATTACTTTGCAAAGCACTATGTCCCGCTCGATGCAGAAGGCTTCACGCAGTTCTTAGCCCAGGGATCCTGCCAGAGCTTTGGAATGCTTGAAAATAATGGCCATTATAGCGCAAATACGACAATTTCGAATTGGCAAGACCGCGCACGACACAGACCAGGCCTTATCATCAGCTTCGATGACGGTCTTATCGAACAATACGAAGTCGCCGCGCCTCTTCTCGAAGCTCGCGGTATGCGCGGATGGTTTTTTGTCCCAAGTGCACTTCTTGACTTGGAACAAGAATTTCAGCAAGACTTCTGTGCATTGCAGGATATTTCTCTGCGCAGAAAAGAGGCTCGCAAAGAGAAAACCCAGCACTCCCTGGTTTCAAACCGTATTGCAATGGGTTTGAATGAAATCAAGGACCTTGCAAGGCGCGGTCATGTGATTGGTTGCCATACCGCTCACCATGTTCGAATGCGTCCGACTCTCGATACCGCTATACTCTTTGACGAGATTGTAGAAGCTAAGAAAGAGCTCGAGATGCGCCTTGGCTATCCTGTCAATGCATTTGCCTGGGTAGGAGGAGAACCGGATACCTACCGTGCGGACGCCTTGCAGATGCTCTGCGAGGCGGGTTTTTCATGGATTTTTACGACCCAGTCCTCGCTTTTCAGGGTGGGTGGAGATACGCGAGCAATCCATCGCACGGTGCTCGAGCCCGATCTTCCATTCCCGCTTTTTCTTGCAAAAATAAATGGGCTCTCTGACCTTATGCATTGCGGGCGAAGAAAGGCAAGCCTCAACGCCATGCGGCTTTGAAAGAGGCTCATCTATTGCATAAGCGGAATCAAAAGGGCTATCAAGTTGACTGCCTTCAAAAAGGAGGACGATGAAGCCATGAAGCAACCATGTGGTATGTGGGATTGTATGCGGAGTGGTATACGGGGCTGTATGCGGGCCAAAAAACTCAGACCATTTCTGCTACATTTAATTTTCTATATATTTTTGTTTTCGGGATCTGGGATGCTTTATGGAAGGAATCTCCTTTTTGCGCAAACAAGTTATTCGCCGGCAACGCTACAGTGGCGAATCGCGCTCAACATAAACCTCGAATATACCCTGAGAAGTGAAGATATCCGACTCGAACCTCCTGTGAGCCAGTTCCCGTCGGCGGCATATTCCAATGGTATCGATATACAACGGAATTATTTTGGCAAATTGCCTTTTGCGGTTCTGAGCATTGAAGCCGGAAGCGCCCTCAATTCGCAAGGATCGGATCAACGTTCTTATAATGATCAGGGTATCGGCGTGGCTGCGGAAGTCGATCTGCGGCATGCTTGGACAGGAGACTACTTTCCTGTGCACAATTTGCCGCTTAAGGGAACAACGCCTGATATAGAAGCGAACATTATTGCGCGATCCGTGCTATATTGGAAATCTCCAATGCTCGATATAGGCTTTGGACGTGATCGCCTCGATTACAATGGCATACTTGAAGGCGGCTTTCTTCCTTCTGCTCGGATACCATATTACGATGCATTAAGAGCTCAAGGAAGGCTTGGTTGCTTTACAATTGACTGGCTCGTGTCCACAATTCAGGCAGTTGAGGCATGGGACAAAAATGATATCACGCCGGAGGTTGGGTATGGCTTTGAGGACCAACCGGGCACGCCTACCATAATTGTAGAGGCAATGAATCGATTTTCCTGGCATTTTGGTGCGTTTTCCGTGGGCGTAACAGATCATGCCATGATGTCTCGTCTCAACAACCACTTTGTGCTGACAGATTTTTTCCCGATAGGCTCGCGCCATCAAGCATCGGTGGCGCAGACCAATAACTCCATGGTGTTCGATGCAAGCTGGGAGCCTTTTGATGGCCTTGCCATAGCTGCACAGCTTGGTCTTGATGATATCGATCTGAATGTGCTCGTAGAGGGTTCAGATACAGGTTCGCCTACTATACCAGCCTATCTGGCGGCTATTCGTTATGATGGCGAAGTAAGAACCTTGCCTTATGCGGTTTATCTTGAGGCTGGTTCCACTCATTGGCTTTGGGGAAACTACGACGGAAGCCAAGCCTGGCCTACCATTGGAGATGTCAATTATTTTGCTCGCTTCATATACCGGTTTCCACGATATCTGGGAGGGTCTATTCTCTTGCCTCTCACAAGTCCTTACGGCCCAGGCGTTGCCTGGATACAGAGTCACGGCGAGCTCATTATCCCAATTGGAAGCGAAAACGCTAGGCATCCTCTAAGCTTCGGAGTTGGCTATCGCTTTTTATTCCTCGACATGAATACAGATGCCAACCTTATCAAGACTCAAGTCTATAATAACAGCACAACGCCTGCGGCTCCACATTGGCAGAGTTTCTTCATAAGCCTGCCTTTGCGCCTTTCCGCGGGTTTGTTTTCTTTAGATATCGCACCGAGTTTTATCGGAAGTGGTGGTTCGACGGGCTTCGAGCTTGACATTGCGCTCTCAGGTACCATAGCATTCGCAACTGTTCATTAGTGATACGAACCTTGTGTATGCAGTAGACTTTGCTGTGAATAGATCGAACTGTTATAGACTTAATGATGGATCGTAGGAATATAGATGAAAAAACTATTTTTGCCAGCAATTGTGATTCTTTTATTTCTTATCTTCTCGGGAATTTTTACGTTGTCTGCACAACAGCTCAGCCAAAGCGCTGCACAGCAGCCAGGCCAAAGCGCAGCCCAACAGCTCGAAGAGCTTGCCGAGCAAGGTCTTCTCTTTACACTTGCCACAGAGCTGCCTTACCGCGCGGGTACATATCGCGAGGAAATCGAAGCACGAGGCCTTGCACCAAATGCCTCTATATCCCTTCAATATGAGAAACCTCATATTGGCCTCATTGCTGCAATCGATCTCACCAGCGACCAGGTCTATGGCCCTTGGCTGGCAGACAGTCCAACGGGTGCACTTGGAGATCTTAATTTTCTAATCCAGGAAGCGGGTATGAGAATTTCCGGCAGCTCATTTAATCTCAAAGCCGGTAGGCTTCGCCATTTCGATGTGGTCGATTCGCCGTACTCGCTCTTTATAAATGCGAATGGCATCGCAGCGCCAATGATCGACTTTGTGTATAGAGATAGCCGATTCTTTTATGAATCGCGCTTTATCTCACTCACTCTCGATTCGGCAATGCACACGACGGCGTGGCCTAAGGCTTCCTATAACGGTTTTCCCGATCGTGGGGCCAATTTCAAGGTTTTTGGTCTTTCTTTTGGGAGGCTTACGATAGGCTTTGAAGACTCCTCGGTGTATTCCGGCCGAGCATTCGATTTGGAATACTTTTTAAGCCCTATGCCTCAGTATTTTACCCAATATGTCAGAGGCACCGCAGGTCGGCCCTGGTATGCCAACTACGACGATAACTATAATGCAGGGTTATTTGTCACCTGGAAGGAGCCCGGGGCTTATGACCTGTATGCGCAGGCTTTTGTCGACGACCTTGGGATGTTGGGACTCTTTGGATGGACGAACAACCCTTGGCAGATTGCGCTCGCCCTCGGTGGAAGAATAAAGACGCCTAAGGGGACTTTTGGCCTTCATGTGGCTGGTGCGACAAAATACACCTTTGAGCCCGGGGATATGAGAAATGCTTCCACAGAGAACCAAATACAGAGCTCTTATGGCTACACCTATTTTCCAGAAACCCGTTTTGAGTACGAATGGCGGTCTGGTTATCCCACAAGTTATAAGGCGATTGCTCCGGAACTAAATCTCATCGGTTACCAATATGGCGAAAACAATATTGCCTTGCGCCTCGATTGGAGCAAGGCTGTCAACAGATTCGACTGTGATGCCTTCTTTGAATTCAGGCTGTCTGGCTCGAATAGCCCCGCCAACCCCTGGCACGATCTTTGGATAGATCCACAAGTGGCCTTCACCTGGCTCGATGATCCTGTGCTCGAAAAAAGATTTACCATTTCGGCCCGAGCAATTACAGCACGTGAACCCTGGCAGTTTTTCGCAAAGGCCACCGGCGTCCTTGCTCTGGATGCGCTCGAACTGCGCGACCCAAGCGGCGTTCCATCAACCCAGACAGAGGTCGATCAAAAAGTGCAAATCTATTCTCCTGTTGCGGGTAACACGAAACTTCTAGGCGAACTCACTTTTGGAGTCGTCTTGAGGCTTGGGATACAATGAGCGAAGCGCTCAAAGCCTCGATTTACCGAGATCTCGATACACCCGCGGCGATCTGGGATAGCCTAGCACAAGATTCACGCATCTACGCCTTTCAGACTCGCCCCTGGCTTTCAGTATGGCAGAACACCATCGGGAATGCCCATGGAGTTGTGCCTTGTATCATCGTCTTTGAAAAAGGTCAGAATACAGCCCTGTTTCCTCTTGGAAAGAAAAAGGTGCGATTTGGAACTTCTTCCCACACAATGCTCATATGGCTCGGATATGGCGTGTCTGATTATGCTGCGCCGATATTTTCGAACGAGGCACAGTTCGATATGACAGAGCTCTTCGCCCATCTCAGGAGCATTGCAAAAAAGGAGCATTGCTGCGCGGTGTATCTCGACCGAATTCCAAAATTCTGGGCTGATGGCACGGCGGTTCTGTTTGTTCGAGCACTGCTTGCGTTGCCTTTCGGGCACCGCCTCCATTATAGCGCTCACGCAATGCACCTTTCGCAAGACCCATTATTGCGTCTCAACGCCAAAGAACGTGCGCACCTCCGCAGAGCCGAGCGCCGTCTATCAGAGGCTGGTACTTTATCCTTTATTATCGCCAAAGACAAATCGCTTCGAAAGCGCCTTACTTGCTCTATGATCGCTTTTAAGCAAGCGCGCTTTCGGCAGATGAAAGTCCATGATAATTTTGTTGACCCCGCATTTGGCGACTTTTATATCCAAGCCTCGCAGGATGAACATATTCCCTTGCACATATGCGCACTCATGCTGAACGAAAAGCCTCTAGCCGTGCATTGGGGGCTTAGCTGTCTGCAGCGCCTATATTACCTTATGCCTGCCTTCGATATTGAGAAATATCCTTCGCTGTCGACAGGCAACCTGCTTCTTGTCAAGCTCTTGCAGTATTGCGCGGGAAATAATTATCGGCTCGTCGATTTTGCCAATGGTGATGAACCCTATAAGGAGAAGTGGTGCGATATGGAGCTAGTCCTATATGAAGGCTATATCCCATCCGAACCAGCCGGATGGCTTATTTCCCTATTTGAGAGCGCTTTGGAGAGCATAAAGCGAAGCACTCTTGCACCCCACCTCAAAAGAATGGCACAATTTCTAAAATTCTCAGCATGATCCAGAGATCCAAGCACTGAATAAAGTAATAGAGAAGGGATACAATGCGGTTAGTAGCAAGAAAACACAACTTGGATACTAGGTATTCTGCCCTGGTTTTTTGCATGGCGCTGATCTTTAGCGCTGTTAGTCGAGAAGCAAATGCACAAGAGAACGCTGCCTGGAATGTCGTCAAAGTAAAATCAGGTCTACAGGGCAATCTGCAAGTCCAGAAGCCCATCCATGCTGCCGATCTTTTCTTTCCTGGCGATGATGAATATGACAGGGCTTTTTCGGCCGCTATACGCCAGGGCCGCCTACCTAAGACCAATGTTTTTCCCCTCTTTGGTGGTGAGCTTGGGGCTTCCTTGGAAGCCGAGATAGCGGAGCCTGAGCTTCTTTCGGGCATTGTCTTCAGGGCAAGCACGCCAACCCTATATTACGATTCGCCAGCAAAGCAGAAGGACCTCGGCACAAGCCTTCTTGAGGATCCAAGCCTAGATGTCAATACCTTTCCGGAAATCCTGCATTTTTGGCAGACATTGCCGGATGTGCTAGCGCTTGGTTTGAATCTGTACCCTTCATCCTCGATCGCATTCAAAATCGATATTTCGTTCAACTACAGACGCGACAAAATAATAGGCCAGAGCTCGCCATTCCAATGGGATATTAATGATCTGCGCGAAAACCTTACATCTGCTGCGCAATTTCCGCGGAGAACCTATATAAGCTGGGTGGGCAAAGGCTATGGTGTGGCCATGGGCAGATTTCCTTCTGGTATGGGCTGGGGTATGCTGTCCGGTTCGATCTTGAATCCGAGAGCTTCCTGGTACGACCAAATTCGCTTCTATTTCGAATCCGGTCAATGGCGCTTTACGAGTATGACAGCGACAAGCTCGGCCCAGCTCTCCAAGGCTGAGCAGGAAATTCAATTCAGAAAAAATTCCGATGGAAGCAGTTTTTGGGACTCAGTTAGCGACCACGACCATGCGTCGCACGATATGGCAATAAAGCTGGCCAACTGGCATCAGATCGAATGGAAGCCAGCGCCGTGGTTAGAGCTTTCGGTTGCGGAGATGAGCGTGATCGGCGGAAGAATGCCCTCTCTCAGCTTTGTTTTGCCCACCACAATCTGGCACAACACCTATGCGGCTGGATACTCCAATGTGGGCGTCTCGCTGAGCGCAGCCATAGTGCCTTTTAACGGGCTAATGCTATCTGGAGAGCTTTTTATTGATGATCTGAAGGGCGCAAGGGAAAAACAATCTGCGGATTCCAAGCCTCAATCCCTTGCCTGGCTTGGAACGGCACGTTGGTCGGCATTGCTTTTTGACACGATTTCTCTTGATACTGGTCTTGAGTATCAACATGTGGATCGCTGGACCTATGTGCGCTGGAGCCCTTATCTGGCCATGTACCAACGCCAAACGCTTCCAGATGGAGAATCTGGCCAAGACCAATCGCTCGGAGCTCCCTGGGGTCCTGATTATGATAGCATAGGCGCATATACAAGCATGAAGTTCAAAAGCGGCGCCTATCTACGCCTCTCCTACGAATTCATCCGAAAAGGGCCTATTTACCAGGGAATGGCAAGCCAGACGAGCGTAAGTGCCGACTTCGATGGTGACGGAACAATAGACTCGGCGCAGCAAAAAATCTGGGTGCCCGTCTACTATGACTACGACGAATATGCAGGAGATGGTGCCCTCGAGGCAATACTCTCAAAGCCTGACGAATATCGCCATCTTGTATCGCTCATGGGAGCAGTGCCCCTTGCAAAGTCCATTGAACTGCAGCTATCCGCGACCTTGGGGTTATATCGAAATTTTGGGCATGTCGCTGGCGCTAGCGAAGAGGCTTTTCTCTTATACGCAGGGATTGTTGTATATTTACCTGTAAAATAGCTTTGCTGCAGCGAACCTTTTTTACTGCTACGAACCTTGTGTATACTTTAGGCATTCTATAAGGAATTGTCTCAAGCATAGGCATAGGCTGGCACATACTCTGGTTTATTTTTGAGGGGTGTGGGGAAGCCCCGGAGCCAGAGTTTTCTTTCATGAGGGAACAAGTGTGTTCGAGTAAGGAATGCGCGTTGCTTGAACTGTGTTAGCCTTGCCTTATAAATTGCCATCTTTTTGATACCTGCATGTTCTGCATGTGTGCTCTCTATGGATTGTCCTATTCGAAAAGGTTTTTCATAGTTATGCCAGCCTAAGTATACGACAAGGCGATTGAGCATATTAGCGACATTTCTGGGGAAGCAGACTGTTTCACGGCGATGGTCTGCGAGGTCCTTACGAAGTTCGCGATCTATATAGTTGGAAGCAAACAGTGGGTTATGTAGAGTACGAGGAGCCTTAGAATTGACGGTGAGATGGTGGAGAGAGAAACGGCTAATATGGCGAGTGAGTGCCCATGCATAGTCAGGTTTTTCGTCGGTGATGAGCAATGATGGAGAAGTGAGAGCAGTACAACGTTCGCTATATAACTGGTCGAGGAGCTCTGAGAAAGAGCGTTGGAGGGCAGCCTTTTCGAAGGTGACTGAGCGATAGAGCAGGTTTTTTCTATGCTTTTGAGTGTCAGTGCAACGGCCAGAACGACGTAATGTGGCATGGGTAAGGCTGAGGATGAACTGGCTATGGGCGGTGAGTGAGATAGTAATATTATTGGGGAAGTACTGGGAGCGATCAAAGCTGACAAAGCCATCAATACAGACAGGTTCTCTGGGTGCAGCCTGTGGGCGTAAGAGGGCATGCATGGCAAGGCTTTGATGGCTTAATCGCTGGATGCGGTTATTGATAGTTCCCAAAGAGACCTTGAAGTGTCTGGAGAGTGCGCGCTGACTCATGCTTGAAGACACAAGACGCTCAAGTTGGCGATAGTCGAGCCTTTTCTTGGCAAAGTAATCTAAACTGAATGTCTGTGAAGAGAAGGTGCGGCCGCAGGTTTTGCAGCGATAACGAGGTACATCGCCAAAACACTTGGTGTAATAAAAGCCGAGCGCGACATACCAGCTACCCTCGGGAGCTACTTGATGATGAGGACAGGCGGGATTAGGGCAGAAAGAAAAAGGATGCATGGATTACCTCCGTACATCCTCTTTATCGCCCTCATCTCTTCATCTTGCTTCAACTTCTTATACAAGGTTCGTAGCAGTAAAAACCTCTTTCATCACGTCTATTTTCCTACTATATTTTTCCTGTATGCAGACCCACTACAAAGTCTTCCTCAACGATGTCGTCACCGCCCATTTTTCATCCATGTCTATGTCCGAGCGACGTCGCTTTTCCGAAAAAATGCGCTTTCTGGCTGCTGGCATCTGGGAAGGCGGCATTCTCGTAAAGAAACTCTCCGGGCAAACGCGCAAAGTGCTCTTCGAGGCACGCCTTTCCAAAGGAGACCGCCTTCTCTTCACCTTAGGTCGATACCTCGATGAAAGCGCCGTCTATGTCTGGGCTCTCGTCAAACACGACGATGTAGATCGCGCAGCAAGAGTCGGAATGCCGGATAATGCCCCATTTCTAGATTTTCCAGTCGACGCCGAAGAAGAGGTCGACAATCTCTTTCTCGATACAATACCTGAACCATGGCTAACCCAAGAGAGCATAGAAGACAAGGTCGCTTTCGACTACGGACCTCAAAAATGGAAAGTTCTAGACGACACAGAGTGGGATCGCATGCTATCAGAACAAAAGGTCGAGGAGCTGGACTATCACCTCTTTCTTTCGAGGGAACAGTATTGTGTCTTGGAGCACAATCCTCCTCTCCTCGTATCGGGCACTGCGGGTTCGGGCAAGACCACTATCGCCCTCTATTACCTCTCTAGAAAGGAATTCCTAGGGAAATCGAGGATCTTCATAACCTATAGCCCCTATCTCCGCGATTTTGCCGCCAAACTCCACCGTAGCTTAGTAAAGGGCAACCCCATAGAGGATCGTCCACCTTACCCCGAATTCTTGACCATCGAAGAGATTCAGCGCCGCTTTCTTCCTACCAACCACCCTTTCTCAGATCCCACAAAGCTCGTTGGGCTCGACGAATTCAAGATAATCATAGCTGCAAATCCTCTTGCAAGGAAATTTGATCCCGAACTTCTCTGGGAGGAAATACGCGCCATTATAAAAGGAGCCATGCCGCCCTATTCCCTAAAGCGCCTCGAAGCACTCGCCAATCGGCTTGCACAAGGCAGTCTTCCTATACAAAATAGGCAGGAGCTTGCTGCCGAACTTACGAGTTTTAGCCGATTCTCCTTTAGTGGCAAGCTCGATAAAATCGTTGTATCTAATTCATCATTTCAAGACATCGAAGAATTCGCCAACGCTCTTGGCTCTAGCTCACAAGAGGGCGAGATCCGAATTGTCTTTAAGATTTTCGAATTCCTCAAAAAGAAAAAAGAATTCTTCAATCGTCCTCTCCTCAGCCTTGAGGAATATCTTTTTCTGGGAGAAAAACGCGCGCCCAACTTTCTCTATGACAGAAGGGAACTCTACACCCTCGCGCTTTACTATGAGAAAAAATTGGAGGAGCATGGTCTCTATGATGAGATAGATCTCGCAAAGCGAGCCCTCCTCGAGAGAAAACAAAGCGCATTGCCTCAGGTCTGGAATCTCGTGGTCTGCGACGAGATTCAGGATATGACCGACATTCATCTCGAATTTCTCTTCGATCTTTGCTCCAATCGCGACAATGTTTTTTTTGCAGGCGATGAACGACAGACTATCAATCCGAGCGGCTTCCGATGGGAGGCTGTGAGATCGCGCTTTTTCGAGTCGGGTGCTGTTGTGCCAGAGCTGACGCGCCTTTCCATAAACTTCCGTTCCTCGGGCTCCATAGTGGAACTGGGCAATGCGCTCTTAGATCTCAAGAAAACCTATGTCGGAGCAGGAAAATTCGAAGCGCGCGAATCCTGGAAATTCCTCGGCAAGGCTCCCATGGTCATCGATAACATCGAAGAAGAGAGCATTCTCCGAATCGTCCGCGAGAGCGGGGCAGAACGCATAATCCTCGTCCGCTCAAATCAAGAGAAACAGCGACTTAGCAACATTCTTGGCACGGAGCTCGTATTTACGATCTTCGAGGCCAAAGGTCTCGAATTCGAAACAGTCCTCCTTTGGAGATTTGTCGAGGACGAGAAAACCGACGCCCTTTGGGCGACTATGAGTGAAGAAGGGCTAGGCACAACAGAAGAAATGCTTCCTCATCTTCGTCATGAACTCAATCTCCTCTATACCGCGGTAGCGCGAGCCCGATCCATACTTACGGTTTACGATGGACCAAAGGCCTCAGCTGTCTGGAGGGCAGGGCGGTTAGCTTCTATCGTAATCAAAACGAGCGATACTTCCATGCTTGCGGAGAGCTGGGGTAAGACCTCGACTCCAGATGCCTGGGCAAAGCAGGCAGAGATATTCTTTGCGCATGGGTATTATAAGGCAGCAGCCGAGTGCTACCGCAATGCAGGCAAGCCCAACAAGGAAGACGAAGCCCTGGCTCTCGCTGCCTTCGAAGATAAGGAATACGCCAAGGCAGCACTGCGCTTCGAGCGCTGTGGTAATTTTGAGCGTGCGGCGTTTTGCTATGAGAAAAGTGGCGATCTCGATAAGGCTATGCAACTCTATGCGCGTTTGGGCGGCAAAACCGCGAAGAAACGTCTATCCATTCTCCTGCTCGAAAAGGAAGGCTCCTTCGCCAAGGCAGGGAATGCTTGGCTCAAAATGGGCGAAACCCGCAAGGCTCTCGAGGATTGGGAGCGAGGGGCTGAGTTTTCGCGTATAGCTGCATACTATAAGGAAGCTAAGGACTACTCTCGGAGCGCCAAGTATTATGAAAAGGCAGGAGATATAACCAAGGCCGTCGCGTGTTATAAGAAATGTCATGAGTACGAAAAAGCCTCCGAGCTCCTTCTCGCTTCGGGCGACTGCGAGGCTGCCATAAAGTTGTTTCGGAAAGCTAAGAGCAATGGTAACTATCTCGACTTCTGCAAACGGAGCGGTAGACCAGACATCATCGCTCGGGGCTATCTCGAACTGGGCAGATGCGAAGACGCAATAAGGCTCTTTAGGGAATATATTGCCGCCGACCCCAAAGGTATCGAGTCCCTCGGTCGCGAAGCGGAGAAGTTAGAAAAAGCAAAGCAACACAAGAAGGCTGCCGTCATCTATGCTTCCTTGGACCTGCACAAGAAAGCCGCCGAAAAATATGCGCAAGCCATGGATTACGAACATGCTGCGCAGGAATTCTCTCGAGCCGAATGCCACTATGACGCCGCGATTCTCTTTACGAATCTCAATCAAATAGAGAAGGCTCTTGTCGAATGGAAGGCGTATATACCTGAAAATCATGATAAGCGCTTAAAAAAGATTAGCTCGATTCGAAACCTACAATGGGAGCTTTCGGCGCGTAATCCAACGCAAGGCAAGACATACAACCAATATGTGGCCAACGAGTTCTATAGCGAAGCTTCGGATGCACTCGAGAGAGGCGATTTTCTCAATGCGCTGGCAGTTTTCATGCTGTTTAGGGAGTTTGATCCTATCCTCGAGTGTCTAATTGGCATTGGGGACGATTTGCTTGCGATCTATGTCATCAGTATCATCGACAATTACGCCATGTGGACCAATTATCGAAAACGAAGAGGGGGCGTTTCGCTTGAGCCTCTCGAGGCAGCGAAGCATATAGGCCATAAATTCACAAGTATCGATCCCGTCGCCAAGGAGGCCATTCCAGACGTGACAGGTCTATTTCTTCTTGTCAAGGATATTCTATCTTTTGCGGAGCGGAGAATGCTCGAGGAGCTGCGCATAGAGCTACTCGTATCTATCAGTATCTTAGGTCGTTTCTGCTCGTATACTGCGGAAAATCTCCTCCACGAGGGAAAGGACTATCTCTATATTCTTGCGGTCCTTAAGGATTATTCTGCCATTTACATGGAAGTCAAGCAGTGGATCAAGACTAAGGAATCGGTGGTAAAGATGCTCTCGGTTGGCGATTATCTCGATGAGCTTGCGGTTGCTTTAGGCGATGATGTTCTAAAGGTATGTGCTTCGGAGATAGCAAATAAGGCCGTAGACAAGCCTCTTCTTGAAAATCTAGTTATCGACGAATTCAATTGGAGTTTTCTCAGCATGAATTCGCAATTGAAAGAGAAGGTTGTGAGTTATCTTGTCGATAACTATTTGACGGAGGAGGCTGCCGATGTGCTTCGTTTGCATGGGGAGGGGAGGCGGGCAGCTGAGCTTCTTGAATCGCGCTCTTTAATAAAGGAAGCAGCTAAGGTTTATGAATCGATAAAGGATTGGGATAAGGCCTTGTCGCTATACGAGAGTCTTGGAGATAAGAAGTCGATTGCGAGGATGTATGAGCACAAGGGCGATCTCGCTTCTGCCATCTGCCTTTGGGGGAAGCTAGGTTATCCGAAGCAGGTCAAACGCCTCGAAAATAAATGCAGAAAATACAACGTAGGCAGTTCGGAAAGCGATGAGGGCTCCAGTCAGTTGCTCCTTGATTTTTAGTTCCTTTTTTTACTGCAACGAACCTTGTGTATACTTTAGGCATTCTATAAGGAATTGTCTCAAGCATAGGCATAGGAAGGCACATACTCTGGTTTATTTTTAAGGGGAGTGGGGAAGGAAGGGAGCCAGAGTTTTCTTTATATTGCCTTTATCGCCCTCATAACTCCATCCTGCTTCTACTTTTTATACAAGGTTCGTAGCACTAATCATGTTAAGAAATACGCCGCATGCACCGCGGTGATATGCTCCCCTAGACTTTTTGTTTGCGGGTCATTGGAAAGCACAAACGAATGAAGAAGCGGCTTGTCAAGCATTTCTTGCAGACCACGAAGATGACGGGTATCAGTCGCGAGCGCGCGCTCCGCCATCTTAATTTCGAAGGCAAAATAACCCTCCGGTAGCTCAATGAGGAGGTCTATCTCTTTACCATCAAAGGTCCGCAAGTAAAAGAAGTGCGCATCCACAAAGATGCAGCGTTCCTGTTTAAAAAGCTCCGCAATAACGAGACTTTCAAATTCTTGCCCATTAGGGGCGCCGCGCTTTTGTGTGATCGCTTGGAGCACCCCATAGTCGAGAAAATGCAATTTCGGTGCCTTAACAAGCTGCTTGCTTTTGTTTCGCTCCCAGGCAGGCAAAATCAGCGTCTGATAGCTCATTTCGAGATAGCGAATATAGCGCTGGACAGTCTTGGTCGATATGCCGATTTGTTGTGCGAGGCCTGAATAATTCAAAATAGCACCTGTCTGAAACGCCACATAGCGCTGAAGCCTTACAAAAGGCTCCAAATCCCTTAACGCTGCGAGATCGCGCACATCGCGTTCAAGATAGGTTCGCACATACTGTAAAAGCCACAGATAGCGATCCTCGTCATCGAGTTCGGGATTTACAAGCGCCGGATAGCCGCCAAGGCGCGTGTAAAAATCCCACGCCCTGAGTTTTTTCGCATATGCGGGGTCGAGCGCAAAATCGGGTAACAGCGATTTGATATATTCTTGAGTATTATCTAGTGCGCTCAGCAGTTTTTGAAATGGCGAAGGCACCACGGGCTCAGCCCAATTTTCAGTTTCGAGTTCTGGCACTGTAAGCGGATAGAGTTCCACAATGATACAGCGACCGGCAAGGCTTTCGCGGACTTTTTCCAATAGAAGAAGCTGGCTAGAGCCCGTAAAGATATATCGAGGCTCAGTCCACTGGTCGTAGACCGATTTGATACTCTCAATGAGCGATGGCTCTTTCTGGACCTCATCGAGAATGGCCTTTGGATAGAGCTCTCTCCATTGTGCTGCAGTGAGGCGTGCGTAAGTGCCTCGCAAAATCGGATCCTCAATGGACAGAAACTGATAATCTGGAAAAAGCGTGCGCGCGAGCGTTGTCTTACCGGTCTGGCGCCCCCCTGTCAGGACGATGATGCGATTTTCTGGCTTTTTCATGCGATTCATCAAAAAAGAAACGATTGTACGGTTCTTCATGCCTAAAATTATAATATATTATGGAGCAAAAGTCCATAAATTAGGCTAATTTATGGAATACATTTCAAACACCCAGCAAGCTCATCAAGTTCTCTCTGGTGAGCAAACGTGCATCCTCATGGTGTTCAAGAAAAGGCGCAACATCCGAGGCAATCGCTCCAAAATCTACCTGTGCGCTGCGCTCCTTGATCATGATTCGCCAATCCCCATAATCCTCAATCCCACTTTGTGCCATGGCTGCACGCAGCAGAATCGGATTCGGCTCTATAGGAGGCCGCCTACTTTCATACCAGAGGAGATCATACCAATCGCGGCCCTTTACAAACGGCCGCGTCAGGATCGCATGGATCTTGCCCGCCATGAGCGATGCAAGGTCATGATACCGCACTGCAAAAAGCATGTGGCGATTCACGATGCTCGAGCTCATCGTTGCGCCCTGTGGTGGATTGGTATCGATCTCGATCTTGATTGAAATCTTTTCAGATGCGTGGCCCGACAGCCCCACTTCTTTCATAATTCCTGCAAAACCAACCCACGCGACATGGACAGTATGTGTAGCATTCCATGTTACTGAGACCTCATAGCCCTGATAGCTCAAATCCCTTTTGATTTTACGCATCCAAAGCACAGGCTCGTATCCGTCGGCAGATTCACGCGAAAAATCGAGGTCCTCGGAATAGCGCGGCAGATTATACAAAAATCGCAGCACCGTTCCTCCCATAAATACGATTGAGCGAAAGGCCTGCGATTCGTGAAGACTTCGCATGATCAGCGCTTGGAGATATTCTCGTACGACATTGAGCCGATCAGTGGGGTCAGAAACCGTGCGAGCCAATACAATGAGTTCGTGCTTCATAGCAGCACTCCCCCTGAAACGCTGTCGGCATAGGTTTGCCAGTATTTTGCTGCCCGAATGAGCCTTGGAATCTTCGAGGCTCGTGCGAAATCGATAACAAGGGCGGTATCGATCGCCTTTGGCTCGAATCGAAACGATTCCATGCGTGCTGCCGTCCACTCGCCACCTTCCAAATACCATAGATCGAGCAATGCCTTTTCTGGCGTTGCCACCCTGAGCTCTTGCGAGAGAATAGTCTCGATGCGGTAGGAATGAAAAAGCGATGGTTTTATGGTTCGATAGCGAAACACGCCAAAGCGATTCTCAAAAGTCCGTGTGGGTCGCGTCGTGATGGACGTGTACCATGCAGTTTTCTCAGGGATCACACTATACCAAGAAAGCGCCCATCGCTCAGAGAGATAGGAAGGCGCATAGAGCATATTCGCGATATACGCTGCATTGAGGGTAGCGCGGCGATACGGCTCTGCAAATGTGTAGAGCCCTCGCTTGAGTTCTAGGATCTTGCCAGCTCTCTTCAGCCTCGAGAGTCCAGTTCGCACGGTCTCCTTTTTTTCCTCAAAGAGCGTGCAGACCATCGCAAAATCGAACATCGGCTGGTCGCCAAGCCTCTCCAATAATTGCTCAAACTTCATCGATTACGATAATACACATAAATGTATATTTTTGTAAATGATAGCACTTATCTATCCTTCAGAACTGACTGCGCCAAGTCCAATCTCCCTTAATCTTCATCCGCTCAGCCCACCCCTGCTGCCCCCTTTTTCTCTTTCTTTTGCCAAAGAAAAATCCCGTCAATCCAGTCTTCATCATGCCATCCTGTTGAAGAATATCCTGTTCATCCCGACCAAAATTCAATACAAAAACCCAAACATCCAGAGCGGAATTTTTCGATCGTTCCCGTACTCAAGATTGTCCGCCGCGATATATGCATCAGCAGCGGTTTTGATTTGCGCTCGTGTCTTGTTTTTTCCGCTGACCTCGATGGTATACTGCCCATCGACAAGAAAATCACCCGTTTCTGAATATTCAAGCTCATGTCCATAGGAAAGCTGAGGATAAGCTTTGCTTCATGAAGATAGTGCAAATAGGCAAGAAGCGTGTGTCGATTGATACCGATGAAGGGATACACAGGATGCTTCGACAGGCCAACAGAATTTTACTTGATTTACAGGATATTTTATAGAGTAGGAGAGCCAAAAAGCCAAAAAGTCCGCAGCGCCCAGATTGCTATTTGTATCTATCACAGATACGATTTATGAATTTTGTACTTGTCACAGATACAAAGTTAACATATAATCACTACTATGCGTATCGAACATGAAATAATTACCAACCTCGAGGAAGCCATGCAGCGGCGGCTTTCCATCTTGCCTTCCGCGCTTCGTCCATTTACGCGAGAATATCATGACCTTCCTCAAACATTGGTGCTCACTGGTCCGCGCGGCGTGGGCAAGACGACCTTTCTTCTCCATCATGCGACAGGCAAGCGCTTTCTTTATCTTTCAATGGATAATCCTTCGTTCGCTAACTTTCCCCTCTATGATCTCGTCCGAGCCATTTTTTTGGAAGGATACGAAGGCATCATTATCGATGAAGTGCATTTTGCTGCAAACTGGAGCCTCCACCTCAAGGCGCTCAGCGATGACTTTCCACGCCATTCGATATGGGCGAGCGATTCATCTTCGCTCGTGCTGCGGCGCGGGGTGGGCGATCTATCTCGTCGCTTTGTCCCGATTTCGATGCCGCTTCTCTCCTTTCGAGAATTCCTTGCCCTCGAAACAGGCCAGAACTATCCAGCCTGCGACCCTTTCTCGCCAAATGTTTCCTTGCCCCTGGTTCCTACACCAGAGCTTCTTGCGGAATTTCAGCGCTACAAGCAAAGAGGCACTCGTCCATTTTATGCACAGTCGGGATTTGAAGAGCGAATGATGGCGATCTTGGATAAATCACTCTATGCCGATGTGCCCTTTTTTTTGCCTGGTGTCACCGACGGCAATCTGAGGCTTATGAAAGCAATCATCGGAACACTTGCGCATGCGACTATCCCCCGTGTGCAAGTACGTTCGCTGTGTGCAGATTGGTCGATAGGGAGCGAAAAACTCTATCAAATCCTAGAAATTATGCAATCAGTAGGTGTTCTGCGCATAATCAGGCTGGAAAACGATACTAAGGCGAAAACTGCGGGTCAAAAGCTCTTTTTTGCTGATCCTGTGCTCTATGAGCTTTTGGGGGGCAATGCAGGAACAGCGCGAGAGGCCTTTGTTGCCTTTTTGTGCGAAAGTGCAAGGTGGAGCATCGAAGCGTGTCGTGATGAAACAAAGGCCGATTTTGTCATCTCTTCTCCTCTGGGCATAAAACCGGTAAGAAAATATACGCTCGAAGTTGGTGGTTCCTCGAAATCCGCAAAACATGCCGATTTTGTGATTCGGGATGATGCCGATTATCCTGCCCGAAACGCCATTCCCCTTTGGTTTTTAGGCTTTCTTTATTGAAATACTGCGACGAACCGTGTGAGCCAATGCAATGAGTTCGTGCTTCATAACAGCACTCCCCCTGAAACGCTATCGGCATAGGCGGGCACATACTCTGGTCTATTCTCTTCTTGCTTTTTGACTCGAAAGTCGATATAGTGTCGACATTGGAGTCAAAATCTGAGGATTCTTGATGCAGTATTCAACGTTTGAATATCCAGAGCTCGATTACCTGCAGCTCATGGAACATCTAAAGGGCTACAATTATCCTCGCGATAGAATCACGAAGCTCCTCGCATCGGGCCAGCTTATTCGCATTAAGAAAGGGCTCTATGTAGACCCTCATTCCGCTATTCCTTATTCCAAGGAAATCCTCGCAAACCTCATCTATGGCCCCTCCTATGTTTCCTTGGAATACGCCCTTCAGCAACATGGACTCATCCCTGAAGCAGTGCGTGTCATAACCTCAGTCACCACCAAGAGAAAAAAGCGCTACCATACACCAATCGGTGATTTTGACTATCTGCATCTGCCAGAACGATATTTTTCACCAGGAGTAGAATATTATGCGATCGACTCTGAACGAGGCTATATGATGGCCGGACCAGAAAAAGCGCTATTCGATATGCTCTATTTGCATTATCCCGACCTTGAATATGCCGAGATCGAAGCCCATCTGTTCGAAAATATGCGCATTGAGGAGGCAGATTTCTCTCGACTCGACTTTTCAAAAATTGAGTCACTCCTCGCATCCTGTCATCGTCGTTCGATTATCTCCCTACATAGATTCATCAAATCTCGCTCAAGGAAAAATGAAAATGGCTGATACACTTGCCGCGCTCGTCGCAAAGCGACATCCAAGGAGCCTTGAAGAATACGATCAGAGCCTACGCGAAGTCATCCAGCAATTCATCTTGCTTGCGCTGTGGCGTGGCAAATTTTTCAATGAAGCAGCGTTCTATGGTGGTACTGCGCTCCGTCTCTTTTATGGGCTCGATCGATTTTCTGAAGACCTGGACTTTACCTTGCTAGCACCAAGCCTCGGCTTTCGCTTCGATCCTTGGTTTGAATATATCAAGAAAGAATTGGCTGCCCAGGGTCTCGAGGTAAAGATTAAAAATAGCAAAAAAGCTCGCACTATTCAGCCTGCTTTTCTTAGAACTGAAACCAAAAAGGCACTCCTCATCGTAGGAGTTGCAGATAAGCTTGCAGCGGCAGTACCTTCAAATAAACTCATCAAGATAAAGTTCGAGGCTGATACTGAACCTCCTCTAGGCTTTACAACTGAAAACAAGTTTCTACTTGAACCTATCCCTTTTAGCGTAAAGGTACTTACTCCTGAATCTTTGTTCGCAGGAAAATTCCACGCGATCTTGGAGCGAGAATGGAAGCAGCGCGTAAAAGGACGGGATTGGTACGACCTTGTATTCTTTGTGCGCAACAATATACCAGTAAAGTTGGATTATCTTTCCAAAAAGCTCAGAGCCTTCAATGAACAATCGAAGAGTCTTGGCTATGATCCCAATATACCTCTTTCCAATGATAGAGCGATATCGATGCTCGAGCAAAGAATACAACAGCTTAATGTGGAATCTGCAAAGAATGAGGTGTATCCCTTTGTAGAAGACAAGGATCAGCTTAACTTATGGTCACAAGAATTTTTTCTTGACATCGCACATCGTATCAGGTTCGTGTAGGATTTACGGGATATTCCAATAGGGCGGGATAGGCAAGAGAAAGACCAAAGCCAGACCGGTCCGGCTCAAGCCCAGGCAACCCAAAATCGCAAGACAAGCCCCACTCTAAGCGCGCCAATTCCAGGCTGCTCAATCCTCATTAACCAAGGACCACCTGCGCCGTTCGCTTTTTTCTCTTTCCCTAAAAACAAAAATCCCGTCAATCCAGTCATCATCCTGTCATCCCGTCTAAAAATCCTGTTTATCCCGTTTATCTTTCTTCTCCCTTGACGTCTTATTATCAAATTTGATAATATATGATCATAGGGAGAGAAGGTGAAATATATCGTCAAGATCAGCAAGCAAGCTGACAAGACAATTGAAAAAGCCCCGCGAGCAATTTAGCAAAAATTCGCCTTATTGATCGATGATCTTGAGAAATATGGACCAATGAGAAAGGATTGGCCAAGTTTTTCTCCTCTTGGAAATGATTTTTATCCCTGCCATTTGTCATATTCATGGGTGGCAGTATGGAGAAACAAAAAGGGGACCATTTTGGTGGAGGTAGAATATGCCGGTAGCAGAGAAAAAGCGCCATATTAAGAAGGAGCGAAAGCTCATCTCGGTGGCAGCAGAAGATGCTTCTGAAATTCTTGCATATGCAAAAGAAAAAGATCCTGAGGCTCATATTGTGGCGGCTGAGCGCAGCAATAATGATATGATTCTCCCTGAAGATTCAGCATGGTATCGAGAGGTCAAGACGTCATGGTATCCTGGGATCACCTTGCGTATCAGGCGTGAAAATGCAGGGCTCACCCAGGCAGAACTTGCAGCAATGACGGATCTTACTGTGTCGAATATTTCTGCCTACGAGAATGGGCATCGCCCTATGGGGCTTGCGGTGGCAAAGCGCCTTGCCAAGGCTCTGAAGCGTCCTGTGATAGAATTCATTGAACCCGAAAGCATGACTGAGTGAGAATGACCGCATGGCAGGCTAAAGCCAGACCGGTTCGGCTCAAGCCCCAGGCAACCCAAAGTCGCAGGCCAAGCCCCCACTCTAAGCGTGCCAATTCCAGGCTGGTCGATCATCATTAACCATATATTTTAGCAGAACCTATAAATTTCTGCCAGAATTATAAAGCCAATATTGCAATATCTGGCAAACCAGAGTATGCTTCGAGTATGGAAATACGAGATAGATTCTATGGCCCGATTTTGAAGGCAAAAATAGAAAAGCCTTTTGTGCATCTGATATTCGGGGCACGCCAGACAGGCAAGTCGACACTCGTCAATAGTATCCTTCCTTCTGAGACACAGATCATCGATCTTTCTAATCCTCGAGAACGAATGCGCTTTGCTGCTGATCCGGGTCTTTTTATCGATATCTGTCGCTCACTTCGTTCTGAGGTTGGCCCATCATGGGTTTTTGTGGATGAAGCGCAGACAGTGCCTTCGATTTTTGATGCGGTGCAATCGCTCTATGACAGAGATAAGGAACGTTTTCGATTTATTCTCTGTGGAAGCTCTGCTCGCAGACTGCGGGCGCAGTCTGCAAACCTCCTTCCGGGCAGAAGTGTGCGCCACCTGTTACATCCGCTCTTGACCTCAGAATATGCAATGGAGACAGTGGTCAATGCATCACCACGGTCTTCGTGGCCTTCCTTTCCTTGGTTGGGCCAAGGAGTTTCAGGCGCAGTGAGCCACACGTCGAAATTCCCCTTTCGGACGCTTGAAAATCGTCTTATCTTCGGTGATCTGCCAGGCATCGCGCTCCAAGAGGAGGATACTGATAAAGCTGATCTACTTTCTACCTATGTTGCTTCATATCTTGAGGAAGAAATACGGCGTGAGGCCACTATCCGGCAGTGGGATGCGTTCGTGCGTTTTCTCAAGCTTGCTGCAGTGGATTCAGGAAACATCGTCAATTTTTCATCGCTATCTCGTGAGGCAGGCGTCTCGCTGCCGACCATAAAATCGTATTATCAGATTCTCGAAGATATGTTTGTGGGCTTCACAGTTTCCGCGTTTTCGGGCAGCCCGCACAAGAGCGCACTCACGACACCGCGATTTTTCTTTTTCGACAATGGGGTTCGCAATGCTGCAGCGGATTTCCCGCTTGTGGAATCGAGCATCAATGTTGATTCGGGCCGATTTTTTGAGCATTGGGTCGCCGGGCAGCTTTGGAGCGCACTTTCCTATACGAAAGTAGGCACGCTTCTCTATTATCGCACATCCGATGGCGCAGAAGTCGATTTTATCGTGCAGACGAATCATGAGCTCATCCCGATCGAGGTGAAATGGACAGATCATCCGCGTCAAAGTGATACACGACACCTCAAAACCTTCATCGCCGAGCAGTCGAGCCGCTGTACGCGCGGCTATCTTGTCTCGCGCTGCCCCTATGTGCTCGACCTCGGCAATCACATCACTGCAATTCCCTGGTGGATGCTCTAAGACAGATAAACAAGATATTTCGGCGGGATACCAGGATTTTCCGGGATTTACAGGATGTTTGATTAAATTAAAGAGCACCACATGGCTGGCAAAAGACAATCCTAAGCCAAAGCCTTCCAAACCAAGTCAGCGCGAGGTCCCAAATCCAGCGCTCCTGGCCATTCTTCGTCCCTTCATTCTTTTCCCCAAAACCAAAAATCCCGCCCATCCCGTCAAAAATTCCAATCCTATCGAAATATATATTCCACTACTACTGGAATAATGCCAGCTATCTTATCTTTCTCGTGCCCCGTTTTTCATGGTCGCCAAAATCACAAGCGCTTGCGCACAAAAAAGTCTATATGATCGACCCCGGACTAATCCAGACTGGCTCCGTCTCCTTCTCACCTGATCGTGGCGCGTTCCTTGAAAACTTTGTCTATCTCGAACTAAGGCGGCACACTGCTGACCTCTCTTATTTTTCGGAACAGGGCCATGAATGCGATTTTATTGTCGATGCCCATGCAAAAGTGCCGCTTTGTCTCCAAGTGTGTAGGGATTTGAATTCCGACAATGAAGCGCGAGAGATCGGTGGCCTCATCGCTGCCCTCGATTTTTTCAACACAAAGATCGGGTACCTCATCACTGGCGATACGCGAGATACTCTTCTGCAATCAGGTAAGCGGATCGAGCTCATCCCTGCCCATTCGGTGGATTTCCAGGATATCTCGACAGGATAACGGGATTTTACTGGATTTCCAGGATATTTTTAGAGTAAGGAAGGCAAAAGCCTGAGCCAGAACCGCCTCAGACTCAGATAACCTTTGAATTTAGGCTGTCTGGCTCGAATAGCCCCGCAAACTTCTGGCTCGAATAGCTCCACCAACTTCTGGCCCGATCTTTGGATAGATCCACAAGCGGCCTTTACCTGGCTCGATGATCCTGTGCTCGAGAAGAGATTTACCATTTAAAAGCACCATGAGGGCCTAGAACTTCTCTTAGATTTTTTGCCCCGGCAAGGTACTAGGCTCCAAAACCGCAGGCAGAGGTTCTTTGGTGATCACGCGCACCTCGCTCTTGTAGTGTCGAGCCATAGCTTCGAAACCTTGGCCGCGCTGTCGCGCCATTTGATCTCGTAGCCAGAAAGCGCGCCGTTTCCCTCGATCACAAGGTCGAGCTCTTTCTGGTCGTAGGTTCGCCAAAAATAGAAGTTGGCATAGCGGTGTTCGTACTCATATTTTTTTAAGAGTTCCATCACTACGAAATTCTCCCACAAAGCGCCAACGTCGTTGCGCAGTTGGATAGGCCTAAAGTCGTTGATCACCGCATTCCTCACACCCACATCGCAGAAATAATATTTAGCGCTCTTACTTATTTCACTCCTGAGATTGCCCGAAAAAGTCCCAACTCTTTTGATGATAAATGCCTTCTTTTCTGCGGCGCTACCCAGGCCAAGTACCTCGGGATAGAGCCCAAAGACGAGATACGCCTCGATCCCGCGATAAATATCGGCCCATTCGCGTTCTCGTCTCAATTCTATTTCATACGGCAAGTATCGCGGCTAATCGAATAATTATCGATAAATTGACCAAATTGAGCAAAATATTGTCAGTTAAGTGACAATATTAATTCCATTATCTATGGCTCGTCCCTGCTTCGCTTCTTTGTACTGCTTCACATACCTTTGCACTAGGGCATAGGAACACTGATATTCCTTTAGCATATTCTTCCTTGAGTCTCTCATGAATTCTCTTTGCGGTATGTCGCTCTCTATAGTGCATCTGGCGATCCTCTAAAAGCCATTCATCGATCTTAGGCTTAAAGCGATCAAGCTTTGATCCCTCTAGCTTCACTACCTCCAAAGATCCATTGAAGTCCTCCTAGTTCATGTAGTGCGCTACTGTCTTTCTATCTACCTTAATCCTCTTCTCAATCTCACTGGGACGATAGGCTTCTCTCTGCAATACCTTAATCTGATCAATCTGGTTCATCTGGAGCATATCCTCCTCCCTGTAGACTTAATCCTACAGGTATTTTTTCTTAGAATTTCCCCTACGATTATTATGGGGAATTCTGACGATTTTTTTGTCCATTCCAGTTTGATCTTTTTGGGTAATTTTAGTGTATGTCATACAATGAACTAGAATCTATATTCGGAGCACTTATCTTAGAGCGCGGTTTTCTTTCTTTGCCAGCTTGTTCCTTTATCATATGAGTTTCCCACGCAATGCTCGAAAGCTCATTAGGAACTCCTAGACCATCCAAGGGTTAGTGCATCGGAATTGGGAAAAGCTCCTTTTTATTCATTATTCGATTTATATTTTCTGTAATTGCTGAAGAACAAGACCATCAAGCGGTCCATCGCCCACGAATTCAGCAGTCAAAAGGCCATCATTCGAAAGTGAGAAGGTCACAGTTATATCGTGTTTAACCTGTTCGCTTTCTTGCCAATAAACATACTTGCCCTTATAGACATTTCCTTCGAATTCGCCAATGTCCTCATCAGTGGAACTACTAAACCAGTCGATCCAGCCATCACTTGTCCACCCAAGATCCCACCATCTATCGCTCTCATTTTCTACTATGCTTAGATGGATCGAACTGAGATGGTAATTGTTAAATACAATTTCAGAATCTAGTTCCCACTCGCCTTTGATATCTTCAAAGCTCAGATCCGGATATAGTGAACAAGCCGAGAACAACAGTAGTAAGAGAAGCAAACCGTCCATCAAATAACTTGCTTTTGGAAATTTCATAAGAACCTCCCATATCTAATAGAATTTCGATTTCTATTATACAGTTGTTATTGAATTCTTCAAGACGAAAATTTACAGGGAAAACCATGCCGCTACGAGTTTAGCCAATCAAAACCCAGCCCCATGCAAGCTTCGATATCCCTAGCCCCGGACAGCCGCCAAATCTAACCGCGCAACCTCGCCTGGCTCCGACCTTCGCGCTGCCATGCGCTCAGCCGGCCACTCGCACTCGCGGTGCATCGCGTTTTCTGGTGGCTAACCACGTCGGCTGCTGTGCCCTGGCTCATGCTCGATCTGCTTCCTTCAGCCGCTCCTAAACATATACCATCCAGTTCATTGCTCTCTAACCCTTCATCCTGTATAAATCCTATCTTGTAATCCATTAATATTCTGCAATCCATTATTATTTGGCAGGATTCTCTTGATTATAGATAATTTGAAACTATACATTTGTATAGATACTAGTTTTGATTTTTTATATAATTTTGCTAATGATTCTTGATTTATCGTCGAAGCTATACTACGCTGTGGAATGTTCACGAAATGAACATTCTTTTGGGCAAGAGTTAAGCTGGGCCCCTGCATCTTGCAACCCTGCATCAGTGCGTACTTGTATACCAAGCTGTTTATATGTTCACAAAATGAACATTTTTGACTAGCGCATCCTTCATCCGTGTGCGCTTGCTCTACAAAACCCTTGTAATGCTTGCCAGCGTGTTTCGGCCGCGGCAAGGTGAGAGGGCGTTTTTCCTCTTTTTTACGCTTCCTTGGGCTATTACGCTTTTGAGCCCACCAAGAGGAAGAGTCCCCGTATGCTCGTAGTAATAATCCATAATAAAAAGCCGCCAGATTCTAAAAAATATTTTGCATTATTAGCAAATGCAATCTGTTTATCCGCTCTGCAGACATGCAAAAAATTGATAGAGTGTCCATGCACTAACAAATAGAGTAGTCATGGCATCATTTCCTATTTGTCTAGTCTATTTGCATTTGGTCAGGCTAAACGCAATTAGATATTGCATTTCGTCAAACTTGGAATTCGTTTCTCAAATTTGCGGAACTTCTTTTTGCTCAGAGCAGTGGGCGATTCAATGCGTCGAATTTTGCAAGGTCCTGCGGAGTGAGCAGAACGACGATTCTCAACTACTTGTCGATTCTGGAAGCGACACATCTTGTATACGTCGTAAGGCCATATCACGGCGGCAACGCTAAGGAAATTGTTGCAACGCCGTGCGTCTACGGCTTTGATACAGGTTTTGTGGCGTGGGCTCAAGGGCTGCACGAGATTCCCCCGAAAGAAAAAGGCTTCATGTGGGAGCATCTGGTACTCAACGAAATTGCGGCGGTTACGCAGCACAAGGATATCATGCACTGGCGCGACAAGCAGGGGCACGAGGTGGATTTTGTAATCGAGGGCGAGGGGAAGGCTCCTGTCGCGATCGAAGCCAAATGGAATGCAGATGCTTTCGATCCTGACGGTTTACAGGCGTTCAGAAAATTGCACCCGACCGGCGTCAGCCTCGTCGTGTCGGCAAATGTCGATAACGCGTACACCCGCAGCGTGAGCGGGCTTGAGGTCAGCTTCTGTTCGCTTTCATATTTGCGCCAGCGAGTATAATAGTCAGTACCTTTCTGGAGCGAATATACTACGATTACGACGTCACGTTGATGGGGTGGAGGAACTCATCGTCGTACAGACCGAAGACGCCACGCTCATTATGCGTCGCGGCCAGAGCCAGCAAAGTCTTACAGACAGAAAAGCGCGTACAGGGGCACGGATCGCAGCCCCTCTTCAAGGCCGAAGTTCTTCTGGGAGACGCGGATGGCGTACGAAGGCTTGTACCGTTCTCGATATAAGGCGAGGCTCCGGGACCGCGTGTGGTCGGATGCCTTGATTTCGACAGGGATGACCATATCGGCCTGCTGGAGCAAGAAATCGACTTCCGCGGTACCGTTCGATTCCCAATAAAAAAGTGGATATCCTTTGGCGGCCAGGCACTGGGCGGCGTAGTTTTCTGCGATGGCGCCCAAGAATGTGGAATTCTCCCAGCCGGATAGGACTAGATTTGCAGGTAGGCCCGACTTAAGGACGAGAAGTCCTGTGTCGACAAGGTACAATTTGAACGAGCCTGGCTCGATGTAAGCGCTCAACGGCAATTGTGGCTGCTTGACTTTGGTACATTTCAGTACCATCCCCGCCGCCGTAAGCCAGTCGATGGAGGATCCGAACAGCGTTGCGGAGCCGCCTTTTTTGACCACTTTATACATGAATTTGTGGTTGTCTTTTGCAAGCTGAGCGGGAATGCTGTCGAAACAAGCCATAACTTTTGCGGTCTCAGCAGGCGTCGCATATTTCGCCATGTCGGCAACATAGCTCGAGACGATGAGCTGCTGTACGCTTGCAGCATCCAGCACTCGATGCTGCTCGGAATAAGCTTTTACCGCAGCCGGCATACCGCCGACCACGAGGTAGGTTTTGTAGAGCTCGAGCGCCTTTTCGTGCAGAGCTTCGGGCAGGGGCGCGTTGTTGGAAAAACCGTCTCGTATTGCCGGAACGAGCGCAGTCTGGTTCAGGGCAAGGAGAAATTCTTCGAAATCCATGGGGTAAAGGGTCAACATTTCCACTTTTCCCACAGGGAACGAGTAGTGAGAACGATGCATGCTCACGCCCAAAAGGCTGCCTGCTGCGACGATATGATAGTGAGGTGCCCGCTCTGCAAAATATTTAAGGCTGGTGAGTGCCCGTTCGGAGGCTTGGATTTCGTCCAGAACGATGAGCGTCGCGTCAGGATCGATTTTGCGGTTGAAGTAGATCTCGAGCGTATTGATAAGGCGGTTCGGTTCGATGTCACCGGAGAATTCGCGTGCGAGCGCGGTATTCACCTCAAAATTGACAAGCATGGTGTCCCGGAAGTATCGGGCTCCGAATTCCTGCAGCAGGTAGGTCTTGCCCACTTGCCTGGCTCCGTACATGAGCAGGGGCAGTCGCGAGCTTCGGTTTTTCCACTCGAGTAGCTTCTGCATGAGTAGGCGCTCCACTGTCTTGCCTCCCTGTACTCAGGATACACCGCAGTGATAATTAAGTCAAGAAAAATAGTAAGAATGGATATTTTTATTGACTTAAAAGTATTCTGACCCAGCGGACCCGATAATTTTGATGGGTTTACAGGATCAAGACGGGACGGGACGGCATGATAGGAGCGGATCGACACAATGGGGTTGGGGTTAGCGGTGAAGAAATAAAACCGTGGGGTGCCAAAGCCTTGAGAACGTACAGTACTTCGATTGTGAGTTGCCCTCTGTACGTCGAGAAATCGAGTTTTGTATTGCACCCGAACGGCGTCAACCTCATCGTGTCGACAAATGTCGATAACGCGTACACGCGCACGGTGAGCGCACTTGAGGTCAGCTTCTGCTCGCTTGCATATTTGCGCCAGCGAGTATAGTAGTGAGTACCTTTCTGGAGCGAATATACTGCGATTACGACCACTATGAAGGGTCTGGTGTGCCCCAAGCGATTCTCTCCCGGTGCAGCACCACCATTTTTATCATAACTGAACGCCATCTTGCCCCATATAAACCCCTTGCCATTTGCTCTCGGCGTGTTGTGGCCGCGAGAGAGAGAAAAAAAGGAAGCTAATCAGATTCATTCTTGGTGCCTGCTGCCCATTGGAATAAATCTGCTATGTGTTCTTTTCATTACAAATATCATTCTGTAAATCAAAAAATCCTATTATCCTGTCAAAAATAAAGGACATCCCATGCTAAAAATCGGCATCATTGGATTAGGTTATGTTGGCCTACCGCTCGCGGTGGAGTTTGGTAAGAAGTACGACGTCGTCGGCTTCGATCTCAAAGAATCGCGGATCGCAGAACTTAGAGCGGGTAAGGATTCGACGTTAGAGACAAGCCCTGAGCAGCTTTCTGCAGCGCGCCTTTTGCGATTTACTACGGACTACCACGATCTAGCAGCGTGTAATCGCTTTATCGTGACAGTTCCGACGCCAGTCGATGAGCACAACGCACCAGACCTAAGTCCGGTGATTTCGGCTACCACTACAGTAGGCAAGGTGCTCAAAAAAGGTGACATCGTCATCTATGAGTCAACGGTTTATCCTGGCTGCACAGAAGAGGAATGTGTACCCATACTTGAGCGCGAGAGCGGGCTTAAATTCAATATCGATTTTTTCTGCGGTTACTCGCCCGAGCGTATCAATCCAGGGGACAAGGAGCACACGGTCACCAAAATCAAAAAGATCACTTCAGGCTCCACCCCAGAGACCGCCGAAAAGGTCGATGAGCTCTATCGGAGCATCATTGAAGCAGGCACGTTTAAGGCTTCCTCCCTTAAAGTGGCTGAAGCAGCAAAAGTCATTGAGAATAGCCAGCGCGACATCAATATCGCATTTGTCAACGAGCTTGCGATGATCTTTAATAAGCTTGGTATCGACACGCAGGAGGTGCTGGCTGCGGCAGGCACAAAGTGGAACTTTTTGCCGTTTAGACCTGGCCTTGTGGGTGGTCATTGCATCGGTGTAGATCCGTTTTATTTGACCTATAGAGCGCAGGCTGCAGGCTATTATCCAGAGATCATTCTTGCAGGCCGCCGACTCAACGATAATATGCCGATCTATGTCGCAAATCGCGTGGTGAAATTGATGATCGGCAAAGGGCAAAAGATTGATGGCGCGCGAGTTTTGGTGCTGGGCGTTACGTTTAAGGAAAATTGTCCTGACATTCGCAACTCAAAGGTCGTTGGCATTGTGCGGGAGCTTAAAGAGTTTGGCTGTAATGTGGAGATTTGGGATCCATGGGCTGATCCTGAAGAGGTGCTGCATGAATATGGCCTTTCTCTTACTGAGCCTTCTGGTCATTATGATGCAATTGTCCTAGCAGTGGCGCATCGAGAGTTTGCGAATCTCGATATTGCGAGTATGCAGAATGGCCATGCGATCATCTTCGATGTAAAAGGCATCTTACCGCGCGAAATGGTGGATGGAAGGCTCTAGAGTATGAAAGTGCTCGTCACGGGAACTGCGGGGTTCATCGGCTTCCATGTAGCAAAGCGCCTTCTTGAACGCGGCGATACGATCATCGGAATTGATAATATCAACGATTACTACGATGTCAATCTCAAATATGCGAGGCTCGCTGATGCTGGCATTTCGAGGGATGCAGAAAAATGGAATAGCCGTGTGCAAAGTACGCGCTATCCAGGCTACAGCTTTATTCGGATGAATCTCGAGGATAGTGAAGGTCTCATGCATCTTTTCAAAGATGAGAAGTTCGACCGCGTGGTGCATCTTGCGGCGCAGGCGGGCGTGCGTTATAGCCTTGAGAATCCTCGTAGTTATATCGACAGCAATATAGTGGGATTCTTAAACATTCTAGAAGCCTGCCGTTATAATCACATTGAGCATCTTGTGTATGCGAGTTCTTCGAGTGTCTATGGCAGCAATAGCAAAATCCCTTTTAGTACGAACGATAATGTCGATCATCCAATAAGCCTTTATGCAGCAACAAAAAAGAGCAATGAGCTTATGGCGCATGCCTATAGCCACCTTTTTGGTTTGCCCACTACTGGCTTGCGCTTTTTTACGGTGTATGGGCCATGGGGGCGGCCTGATATGGCGCTCTTCATTTTTGCCAAGGCAATTATTGAAGATAAGCCCATTAAGCTATTCAACAATGGCAATATGGTTCGGGACTTTACGTATATCGACGATATTGTGGAAGGCGTAGTCCGTATTCTAGATACACTACCAAAGCCGTGCGAGGCAGGGGATACTGCTCCTTCTCAAAGTAGTACCGCTCCCTACAGAGTGTATAATATTGGCAATGGCACACCGGTAGAATTAGGAATGTGTATCGCATTATTAGAGCAATACGTAGGAAAGCAAGCAAAAAAGGAACTGTATCCCATGCAGCCAGGAGATGTGCCGAGGACTGCTGCAGATGTTGCTGATTTGGTAAGAGAGGTGGGATATAGGCCTTCAACAAGGGTCGAAGAAGGGATTAAGAAGTTCGTAGAGTGGTTTAGTGCATATTATGCTTGCATTCAAAAATCTATTGATGTGTCCAGTCTTTTGCTAAATAAACCAGATAATAAGATAGAAAGCAGAATGGAATAATTTACCTAAGCTAGGAATTCTTTGATGCAAAAATATCCATTTATAACAGCGATGATAGTGGTTCGCAACGAAGAAAAATATATTGAGAAGTGTCTTCGTTCCTTGTTAGAGCAGAATTATCCACCAGATAGATATGAAATTCTGATAATCGATGGTTTGTCAGATGATAATACCTTGGCAATTGCTAAAGAAACCGAAGAAAAATATTCGTGGAGAGAACTTACAAATGGAGATAAGTCAAAAGTTCAAGTACGTTATCTGCAAAATCAAAAAAAAATATTGGCATCGGGTTGGAACTTAGGGATACAAGAGGCAAAAGGCGATTATGTGACCAGAATTGATGCACATGGATATGCGGATAAAGACTTTATCTTAAAGAGTGTAGAAACTATTTTGAATATTGGAGATGCTGTTTGTGTCGGTGGTTCAATACGGACAGAGTCAATCAGTAAAACCGGAAAAGTTATTGCTTATGTTTTATCTTCTCCTTTCGGTGTGGGCAATTCTAAATTTAGATACTCTCAAAAAGCCCAATACGTAGACTCTGTTGCTTTTGGATTATACAAAAAGTCTATATTTAATGAAGTGGGATACTTTGATGAAACACTGCGGCGTAATCAAGATGTTGACTTACATAGGCGAATTAGAGAAAGCGGAGGGAAATTCTATTTGAATCCAGAAATAAAATCTACCTATTTTCCGAGAGAAACTGCTAAGAGTATGATAAAGCAGGGATATCAAAACGGCAAATGGAACATTATTACTTTTAGAATTGATAGAAAGTCATTATCATTGAGACATCTTGTTCCATTAGGTTTTGTGCTTGGGATAATTGGATGTGGAGTCTTAGGATTTTTTAATCCTATATTTTGGCATTTATTTCTTGCAGTTTTGATATTATATCTTGTACTCGGGGTGATGTTTTCCTTAAAGAAGACGAATAATCTCGCCTATGTTATTCAGATGCCATGGCTATTTATGCTTTTACATTTATCTTATGGAATTGGTTCGCTGTTATCGATTTGTAACATTAGTAAAAGAAAGGCTCATACATAAAATATTAATCCAATATAACAAGGGGATACAAATGTCATTATTGTATACAATAGCAGCAAAGCTAAGAAAACAACCGAAATTGAAAAGATTGCTAAAGAATGTCTATCAGTATATAGGTCAAATTGCTAGTGATAGGGAGACTTCGCCAGCGTCTATTAAATGTGTTTCAAACACTAAATATGAACATTTGTTTGGCTATTACGACAAAAGCCCTTGGAATAAGAACGGAGACAGAATCATTTACTTAAGGGTCAAAAATGCAAGCAAAGTTACAGCTTCTGATATACCAGCAGAGATAATCATAAAGGATGTTATGACAGAAATAGAGACATCCATTGCAACAACTCGGTCATGGAATGTTCAGCAGGGATGTATGTTGCAATGGCTTGGTCCAGACTTCGAGACGAAAATAATATTTAACGATTTCAGAAGAGGAAAATATTGCGCTGTTATCTTCAGCATCAATACTAAAGAAGAGAGAATTATTGATGCACCCGTGTATTCAGTTAGTCAGGACGGAAAGCTAGCTTTGACACTGGATTTCTCAAGACTTCATACGCTTCGTCCTGGTTATGGATATATGAACGTTCATGATAGTACTAAAGACCAGAAGTGCCCTAAGTCTCCCTGTATTTGGGCTATAGATTTGGTAACAAATAGAGTTATCCCGCTTCTAACATATAAACAGTTATTTGACTTTGAGCATAAAGATAGCATGAATCGAGCCTTCCATAAGGTAAACCATATTATGATTAACCCTTCTGGAACCCGCTTTATGTTTCTGCATAGATGGATTAAAAACGGTGTTAAATATGATAGGCTTTTGACTTGCAAAATGGATGGCAAAGATATGTACAACTTGCTTGATGAGGATATGGTATCGCATTGCAATTGGAAGGATGATAATACAATAATAACTTATGCACATACATATGAATTTGGTGATCATTATTATATCTTACATGATAAAAGTAGTAAAAGGGAAGTAGATAAAAACCTTCCTGATGTCGATGGGCATCCATCTTATTCCCCTAATGGGAAATATATTATCACAGACAGCTATCCCAATTTTAGACGAAAGCAAAGGTTGTATTTGTATGATATACAGACTCAGTTATGCAAACAAATTGCAGAGGTATATTCCAGCAAGCCATACATAAATGATACAAGATGTGACCTGCACCCTCGCTGGAAACGGGATTCTTCTGAAATATGTTTCGATGGTGCACAAGGTAAGTATCGGCAAGTTTATACTTTAAAGATTAGTAATTGGTGAGCAAAATCATTGAGCATGACAACTGTTGCTATATATCGATACAAATGTTATGTTCTTTTTCTTCATTTTACTTAGCAATTATTCAGTGGTCAGGCTTATCCTCGTTTATTAAGATGGATTAATGGAAAATATTGTAAATGAAAAACAGAAGCATTTTATATAATATTAAGCCTACTGTAAGCGTTATTATTCCATGCTACAATGCAACGCATACAATTGTTAATACCTTAAACTCTTTGGAAAGACAAAAATACAAAGACTTCGAAGTTATAGTTATTAATGATGGTTCTGCAGATAATTTGGATAAAACAATTAAAGAATACAGGTTCTACAGTAGTTTAACAATTAATTATATTGAGCAAAATAATAGTGGAGTGAGTGTTGCGAGGAATACAGGTTTGGACAACGCAAAAGGAGAATATATTGTATTTCTTGATTCGGATGATATATATCATTGTAATTTTATTGCTGCACTTTATCAAACCTTAAAATATCTAAATGTTGATACAGTCTATTGTTTATTTTCGCGAGATATTAGGAGAATATCGATAGAAGAGGATAGTTTCCCTGCCAGCTGTGTTGAACGTTTAACTGCAAATGAGTTGATGTGTAATTTCATGTATAAGCCTATGCCTATGGGATTTTGGACATTCATATATAAGAGATCAATTATTGAGAATAATAGTATTAGATTTACGCCAAATGCAAAATATGGCGAAGATTTGGAATTTACGTGGAAGTATTTATCACATTGTGATAATGGAGCAGCTATTAAGAAGCATCTTTATGGATATTATGATAACCCAAAATCCGCAATAAATACAGTTAATTGGGGGAAGACAGACTTATTGGCTTCAATTGCAAGAGTTGAGAATTATTTACGCGAAACGAATAATCCATTCTATGAAACTTATAAAAATTATATGTATTCACGGACAATATGGGCAGTATTAAGGACTTTTGCCCAAGCACAGAAAAAAGAATTGTTTTATAGATTAATTGATGAATATGACACAAGAAAACACATGCAAGCCATGTTGAAAGCACCAAATGTTTTAATACAACTTTCGTCAGCTTTATATTGTATTAATCCTATACTATTTTATTGGGCGGCTCAAATATTTTAGTTATTTAAAAATAGCATGAAAATGCAAATAATATTTATTTCAAACACATGTTCAGAAGAGAAATACAAAGAGGTCACAGAAATAAAGGTAGGAAGCCATTTAACAGCCTCTCAAAAGTATTTCTTATTACTCCTTACCGGCATGCAATACAGGGAAAATGTTAAGATATCACATATAACCGCGATACCAGTTGATCAATCAAATTGCAAGAAGAAAGTATGGAAAACCGAAACAGAATTAATTACAGACTCCTTAAAGTTTATTTATCTTGGATTTATCAATCTAAAAGTGGTAAAGAACCTGTCATTTATAATTAACTCATTTATTACTACGTTCAGGATGATATCAGAAAAAAAAGATATTGTACTAGTATGTGACCCATTAGCTTATGATGCAAGTATTGGAGCAGTATTTGCAGCAAGGATTAAAGGTATAACTTGTACAGCTATACTAACAGATATTCCGGAGTATATAGCAGCTATAGAAAAAACAAAAATGAATGCAATCAAACGCATTGTAGAAAGAATAAAGAGATGGGTAACAAATAGATTGATAAATTCTTTTGATAATTATGTTTTTCTGACAGAGCCGATGAATGATGTCATAAATAAAAAAAACAAACCCTATATTATTGTTGAAACTGCTGCAGATTTCAGACAAAAAGACGATATAAAAATACCTGTTAAGCGCGGTAAAAAGATAGTTCTTTATGCTGGAGGACTATATGAGAAATTTGGAATTAAGACACTCATTGAAGCTAGTGCTTATATAAAAACTCCAGATATGGAGATACATCTCTATGGAGAAGGTTCATATGTTCCGAAAATAATTGAAAAGGAAAAGGAGGTCGAAATTCTGAAGTACAAAGGAATGGTTAGCCTCCAAGAGATTGTTGAAAAAGAAAAGGAAGCAACGCTACTCATAAACCCAAGGCCAAGTAAAGAGGAATTTACAGTATATTCGTTCCCATCAAAAATTGTTGAATATATGTCAACCGGGACACCGAGTTTGACAACAAAGCTAAAAGGTATTCCATCAGAATACTACAAGTACATGTTTGTCATTGAAGATGAAACCCCAGAAGGAATTGCGGAGGCAATTGATAGAACTCTTAGTCTTAGCAGTGAATTTTTATATTCATTTGGTGTAAAAGCTAAAGAATTCGTTTGCAGCAAAAAAAACAATATAGTGCAAGGAGAGAAAGTCGTTGATTTCTTGTCCAAACATACAACAAAGGGCAATACTATTTGAGTGGGAAACTGTGAATTATTCAGATTTTATGAAGGCAACCTAAAGGTGAGTATGCTTGGCCAGAGAAGAGCGAGATATCATAATAAACTACTATTACTTATAATGGAAATAGTTATTATAGTGGTTTCTGATGATACCGTATTATTTGGAACAAATCTTAATAGCCGCTTTTTGACTGCAAAATATATAATTATAATATCAATGTCCTGTTTTATATTAATAAAAGTATTTTTAGATAGAATATATATAAGTATTAAATCGCTTTGGATTGCTCTAGCAATGGTGCTATTACTAATGATGTCGAGTGTAATAAATAATGATATTAGGTTCGGATATATTTATAGATGTGTATTGATTATGACGGCGCTTTTATTTACAACTGTCATAAATTTTCATGATTTTGCATATTATTATGACAAAATCATGAAGGTATTAGCAATTGCTTCATTAGTAGGATTTGCATTATCTGTATCCTCTCATATTCTATTAAATTTGTTTCCTATGATACTAAACTCTGCAAACATGGAGTTTTATAACCTTTTTATAACAGTGGTTCCTAAACACACTGGAGGATTTGCAAGAAACTATGGTATTTTTAGAGAACCTGGCGTATTCCAAATGTTTTTAATTATAGGTCTACTATTCCAAATGTTTGTATTAATAAAACCAAATATTAAAGTACAAATTCTATATATAGTTGCATTGGTTACAACATTTTCTACTACAGGGTATATAGCCTTGATTTTTCTTAGCATTTTGTATCTTATTAAGAAGAATCGTTCTAAAGGTGAAAAACACAGTAAAGCAATTGTTATTATCTGCTTGTCTCTAATATTTATCTATCTATCATTATTTACCGATTTCATTTTTAAAGAAGAATATGGATCTGTATTTGGAAAATTTGCTAATACTAATAATAGTACATCTTTTGTTGCTAGATTGGCATCAGTTGTGGTTAATCTGAGATTATTTCTAAACTCACCTATATGGGGAGTTGGGGTTACAAATGTCGATACTCAATTTGCTCTATTAGCTCAAAGCATTTTGGGTATCTATACCATTCATAATACAAATACAGTACTTTGGCAACTTGCAGCTTATGGAGCTATTTTTACATCGCTATGGATCTATGGAGTTTATAAATTATGTTGGGTTATGGGGGGGAAAAAAATCGAAGTTTTGCTTCTTTTTATTATTTTTAATGTTTTGTTTGTTGGAGAAAATCTAGCCTATAGTCTTATTACGAATATTCTCGTTTTTTATGGGCTTAGCGCTAAAACAAAGAAAGTTATTCAGGAACCCCTAAATCCTAAATATAGAAAGAGATGCAAATGAGCAAAGGGGAAAATAAATCTTGTTCATCCATAGGTAACCAGGATTTGCAAAATACAATTTTATCAATTAATCTTGGTAATTTTGGAAGTACCGGAACAATTATAAACGGTATTAGCAAAACAGCAGTAATTAAGCAATATAAAGTGTATCAAGCGTATCCGAATAACAAAAATTGTCGTCCAAAAGGGAAATATGACATAATAATTTGCTCGGGCTTTTTTGAAAAAATTTACCAGAAGCTTGCTTTTTATACAGGGTATAATGGATGTTTTTCTATATTAGCTACATTGTGGTTTTTAACTAAGGTAAATAAAATTAGTCCTAATATTGTGCACCTTCATAATCTTCATAACAGTTATATAAACCTTCCCCTGCTTTTTAAATATATAAAAAAGTATAAAATCCCTGTAATCTGGACTCTTCATGATTGTTGGGCTTTCACCGGCCAATGCCCACATTTTACATTAGTAAAGTGTGAGAAATGGAAAACTGGATGCCATGATTGCCCACAATTTCGAAGCTATCCGTCAAGCTATGTAGACCGAACTAAACTAATGTATAAGCTTAAGAAAAAATGGTTTACTGGTGTAAAAAATATGACTATTGTGACGCCATCCCAATGGTTAGCTGGCCTGGTAAAGCAATCCTTTCTCAAAGACTATCCGGTTAGGGTTATCAATAATGGTATTGATTTATCTATATTCAAACCTATGCTCAATGATTTCCGTAATAAATATAGAATTCCTGAAGATAAGCACATAGTTCTAGGCGTTGCATTTGGGTGGGAAAAGCGAAAAGGTCTTGACGTATTTATTGCTCTATCACAAAAGCTTGACAGTAAAAAATACCAGATTGTGCTTGTAGGAACGAATGATGCGATAGATAAGCTATTGCCGAAGAATATTATTTCAATTCACCGTACAGAGGATCAATCTGACCTTGCTAGGATGTATACATCCGCTGATGTGTTTGTAAATCCAACAAGGGAAGAAAACTTTCCTGGTGTTAATATTGAAGCACTCGCTTGCGGAACACCTGTCGTAACTTTCAATACTGGTGGCAGTCCTGAGTGTATAGATGAAACATGTGGCTCTATAGTTCCCCAAAATGATATTGATACATTAGCGCGTGAGGTGGTTCGCATATGCGAAACCAAACCCTTTAGTAAGGATCAATGTTGCGCACATGCGAGGCTTTTTGATAAAAATGATAAATATATACAATATATAGAATTATATGAAAAGATATCAAAATATAGTAAGAAATAGTAAATTCCTATCTAACACATCTTGGATAGTTATTGGTCAACTTGCTAACATGCTCATCTCTTTTATAATAGGTGTACTAACAGTACGTTATTTAGGGCCAACTGACTACGGAGTATTGAATTATATTTATTCCTATATAGCTTTTTTTTCATCTCTTACAGGCCTTGGATTAAATGGAGTTATCATATATGAATTTGTAAAAAACCATAATGAAGAAGGAGAGATTTTAGGCACTGCAATAATATTGCGGTTAATTGTCGGATTGATTTCATCATTATCATTTTTGGCTTTAGTAAGATTCACAGATGGTTCTGACAGTAAGATAATGAACGTAGCAATATTGCAATCTATTCAGCTACCCTTCACAGCTCTTAATACAGTTAACTTTTGGTATCAATCAAAATTGATGTCAAAACATTCAGTCATTATTCAATTAATAAGTTTTGTATTAATGTCTATATATAGAATATTCCTTTTGCTTTATCACAAAGGTGTAGAATGGTTTGCTTTTGCTACTACCCTAGACGTAATTATCGTTGGTTTATTATTCATATTTAGCTATTTCCATCATTCTCAACAAAAATTAAGAGTATCAAAGATAATTGCAAAAAGAATTCTAAAGTCTTGCTTGCCTTTTATCTTTGCAAACATTATGGTAATTATTTATGGCCAAATAGATAAGATAATGATTAAATTTTTGTTACGTTCCATGGATGAGGTTGGTTTATATTCATCAGCGCTAACAATATGTGGTATAATTGGTTTTTTGCCATCTGCTATTCTTGATTCTGCTAGACCTGTACTTATTGAATCAAAAGGGATAAGTGAATCGTTGTATCAAATTAGAACACGGCAGCTTTTTGCAGCCATATTTTGGATATGTCTGATATATTCAATACTTATCTGCCTATTTGCGAAAAGTATCATTTTACTATTATTTGGGAAAGAATATATAGCTTCATTAAATTGTCTTAGGATTGCAGTTTGGTACACAGCTTTTTCATATCTTGGTGGAGCTAGAAGCGTTTGGTTAATATGTGAAAATAAGAATAAATATGTGGCATTGTTTTCCTTCATGGGAGCTATTACTAATGTTTTTCTTAATTACATATTGATTCCTATGTGGGGAATAGAAGGTGCAGCTTTAGCAACTTTGCTAACGCAAATCCTTTCAAACCTTATTTATCCTTCATTTTTAAAGACTACGAGGCAATACTCTCGGTATGCTATTGATGCTATTCTTTTAAGAAATATTCAGTTACATCAGATAGCAAAGTTATTGAGAATTCGAATAATAAAGTAGAAAGATAGTTTTAAAATAACAGGATATTTATGAAAGAAATTTCATTAGAAGAGCTAAAGCAAATTGAATATGATATATTGTTGTCGATCGACAATTTTTGTCAAGATAATAATTTAATTTACTATCTCTGGGGAGGTACACTCCTTGGAGCAGTGAGGCATCATGGATTCATTCCATGGGATGACGATATAGATGTCGTCATGCCAAGAAAAGATTATGAAATATTTATTAGAAAATATAATACTCCAATATATGGGGTGTATTCTTCTGAAACGAATAAGAATTATCCATACATATTTGCAAAGGCTTTTGATAAGAGAACAAGAAAAATTGAGCCTATACGGTACTCTAATCAATTTTCAATTGGAGTAGATGTTGATATATTCCCTCTCGATGCTTATGATAATAATAAAAGCTATCCTAGATTGGTAAGAAATAGGAGAATAATGCTAGATTTATGGAGATGGAGCATAACTGAACCATCAAAGATAAAATCATTACATGATATAGGTAAAAATATTTTAATTTATTCATTAAAAACTTTATCGAATCAGCTAAGCAGACGAATAAATGATCTTTCAAGAAATATTGATTCTAATGATAAAATTATGTTATCAGCAGATTCCAATATAGACGAGCCATTAATCTTCTCGAATAATTGGTTTGGTAATGGTATAAAGCTAATATTTGAAAATCATGAGTTTATTTGTCCAATCGATTATGATAAAGTATTATGGAAATGCTATGGAAATTACATGGAACTTCCTCCAAAAGAAAAGCGGGTTCCTCATCACACAAGTGTTATTATGTGGAAGGAAGGAGCTTAATTCATGAAAATTGCAGTGATTTTTGCCGGCGGAGTAGGTGCGCGGATGCATAGCAAAGAGCGCCCCAAACAGTTTCTAGAATTACATCAAAAGCCAATAATCATTTATACTATCGAACATTTCGAAAAGCATTCGGAAATCGACGCAATAGTAATTGCATGCGTTCATGATTGGATAGACTACCTTCTTGATCTCCTCGATAAATTTAGAATTAAGAAGGTAGCCAAGGTCGTTCCGGGAGGAGCAACAAGTCAGCAGTCCATTTTCAATGGGCTATTAGCAGCAAAAGAAATAGCAGGAACTGAAAAATCTATTGTACTTATCCACGATGGAGTGAGGCCACTCATCAATGAACAGGTGATTACACAGAATATTGCTTCAGTAACGTTACATGGTTCTGCAATCACCACTTCAATAGTAAAAGAAACCATCCTTATTGTAAATCAAAATGATGAAATCCTTTCCGTTCCAGAGCGCAAATATTCTAGAGTTGCAAAAGCTCCGCAAAGTTTCTGGCTGGATGATATTCTCGATGCCCATTATCGCGCTCAAAAAGATGGAATGCTGGATTTCATAGATTCTTGCACTTTGATGAAAAAATATGGGGGAAAATTATTCATGGTCGATGGTCCTTTTGAAAATATAAAGATAACTACTCCCGATGATTTTTATACATTGAGAGCGATATTAGATGCGAAGGAAGATGCCCAAATCTATGGATTTGAATGATTAATGGCAGTGATTAATGGTAGCCTCACCTCTATGGATCAAGAACGATGTGGATCGATAACAAGATCATAAGACAAGATTTAGAGTATGCACTCTCAAATTCCGCTATTCCATGGAATAGCCTCAATGATGCAACAATCCTCGTTACCGGTGCAACGGGATTAATTGGCCAGACAATTATCAATACGCTACTCTATTATTCATTGAAAAACAATGCGCCCCTTCGAATTTTGGCGCTTGTACGAGACAAACAAAAGGTACAGCAAAAATTTGATCAGCAGATAAAAACATTCAACCAATTGAAATTCATATATGGAGATATTTGCAATTTGCCATCTATCAACGAGCACATTGAGTATATAATTCATGCAGCAGGCGAGACCAATTCGCATGCCTTTGTGGATAAACCCATCGAAACAATCCATACTATTTTGCAAGGAACCGAAAATCTCTTGAAAATTGCACTTGAAGAAAAAGTAAAAGGATTCGTATTTCTATCGAGCATGGAGATATATGGCGCTCCAAAGGGTACTCAGCTTTTGGCTGAAGATGCAGGTACGACGATCGACCCGATGTCTGTGAGAAGTAGCTATCCTGAGAGCAAAAGAACGGCAGAAGCATTATGTGCTGCTTATTTTTCTGAGCATGGCGTCCCTGCAAAGGTTGTAAGGCTCGCGCAGACCTTTGGTCCAGGTATCGAGCCTACCGATACCAGAGTATTTGCCGAATTTGTTCGGTCGGCACTAGAAAATAAAGATATCGTATTGAAAACCAAAGGTACAAGCCGAAGAATGTATGTGTATACCATAGAAGCAGTCACCGCAATACTTTTAGTACTTTTAAAGGGAGAAAATGGCCATGCGTATAACATAGCCAATCCTACTACCTATTGCTCAATAGTTGAAATGGCCCAATTAATTCGCGATAAATTCAATAATAAAATTACACTGCGATTCTCGGATAATCCGAATGAAACTGAAAAATATCCACCAGAGCATTATATCAATCTCGATACTCGCAAGATTGAAGCTCTTGGATGGCATCCCACAATAGGCTTATACGAGATGTACCGCAGAACGATAGAAAGCTTGAGTAACAATAAGCAACAGCATTAAAAGTAACTAGTAATTTAAATAGGATAACTTGTATGATTGGCTATATATTGCTTATAAGTGGCGGCACCGGTTCTTTCGGCAACGCCGTACTCAAAAAATATCTCAATCGCGATGATTTTCAGGAGATACGCATATTTAGCCGCGATGAGAAAAAGCAGGATGATATGCGGCATCTCTACAAATCTGAGAAGATTAAGTACTACATTGGGGATGTGCGGGATCTGCAGAGCGTCAAGGCAGCCATGCGAGGTGTGGATTACGTGTTCCATGCGGCAGCGCTCAAGCAGGTGCCATCGTGCGAGTTCTATCCGGTGGAAGCGGTCAAGACAAATGTGCTGGGGGCAGACAATGTGCTCACTGCAGCGGTAGAGGCGGGGGCAGCGCGGGTTGTGGTGCTCAGCACCGATAAGGCTGTCTATCCGATCAATGCGATGGGAATGTCCAAGGCGCTTATGGAAAAGGTGATGATTGCCAAGTCTCGCGGGCTTGATGAGAAAAAGCAGATTATCTGCGGCACGCGCTACGGCAATGTCATGGCCTCGCGGGGTTCGGTGATTCCGCTTTTTATCGATCAGATCATGAGCGATAAGCCCATCACGGTCACCGATCCAGAGATGACGCGCTTCATGCTCCATCTCGATGAGGCAGTGGAGCTTGTGGAGTATGCGTTTAGCCATGCGCATAATGGGGATATCTTTGTCAAGAAAGCGCCAGCATGTACCTTAGCCGATCTTGCCGAGGCGCTCAAAGAGCTCCTCGATGCCGATAACGAAGTGCGCATTATCGGCACTCGGCACGGAGAGAAGGTCTACGAGACCTTAGTCAATCGCGAGGAGATGGCCAAGGCCATCGATTGCGGAGACTACTATCGCATTCCTGCTGATACCCGCGATCTTAACTACGACAAGTACTTTAGTAATGGCGATGAAAAAGTAAAGGTAGTCGCCGAATATACCTCGCACAACACGCGCAGGCTCACTATTGAAGAAACCAAAGAGCTCCTTTTAACGCTCGATTGTGTGCATGAGGCCCGCAAAGAGCGGGGCTTAGAATGAATATCCTCGTGACCGGTGCGGCAGGCTTTGTGGGGCAGAATCTGCGTATCCGCTTGTCGAGAGAGAAAGATTGCACCGTCTTTCCTTTTGACGTGGCCAATACAGAATCTGATCTCTTTGAGTTTTTAGCCAACGCCGATCGAATTGTGCACCTGGCGGGGATCAATAGGCCGCCAAATCCTTCAGAGTTCATGGCTGGGAATTTGGGGCTCACTTCGACCATTGCAGATGCGCTTGAAAAAATGCAGCGGCCAGTCCCTATTATTTTTTCTTCATCAATTCAGGCTGAGCTCGAGAACGACTATGGCAAAAGTAAGCGCGCAGCAGAAGAGCGATTAAAACTTTATAGCGAAAGAACCGGCGCGCCAGTGTGTATCTTCCGTTTTGCCAATATCTTTGGCAAATGGTGTAAGCCAAACTACAATTCAGCGGTAGCAACCTTTTGCTTTAATACTGCGCATGGCCTTCCTCTTACGATTCATGATCCAGAAGCGCCCTTACGACTTGTCTATATCGATGATGTGGCAGATGCCATTGTTCGTGAGCTTACTTCAGAGCTACAGGGTTTTTCCTATGCCAGTGCCGAGCCAGTCTATGCGTCAACCGTTGGCAAGGTTGCCGCAATGATTCAAGATATCCACGATAAACGCCAAAAAGGCTTTATAGGAGATTATTCGGATTCCTTCTATAAAAAGCTCGCCACAACATACCTGAGCTATGTCGATATTCCAAGCCTTGCCACCGCGCCGGAATTGAAACGCGATGAGCGTGGCTGGCTATTTGAGCTCATAAAGTCAGAAAAAGCGGGACAGATTTTCATCTCCACCACAAAGCCAGGCAAAAAGCGAGGCAACCACTATCACGACACAAAAGTGGAGAAATTCTGCCTTATCAAAGGTAAGGCGCGGATATCCTTACGGAAGGTCGAGACCACAGAACGCTACGACCTCGAGGTCGATGAGCAAAACATACAGATTGTCGATATCCCTCCTGGCTATACTCATTGCATTGAGAATACCGGGACTGAAGACTGCATCGTGCTTTTTTGGGCGAACGAGGTCATGGACCCAGTGCATCAGGACACCTATCGGCTGGAGGTTTGAATGAAGGATAAACTCAAGCTGATGACCATACTCGGGACGCGCCCAGAGATTATCCGCCTTTCTGAAGTGATCCGTGCCTGCGATAGATATTTTGATCATATGCTTGTCCATACTGGTCAAAACTGGGACTATACGCTCAATGAGATTTTCTTTAAGGACTTAGAGCTCAGGGCGCCCGACCGCTACCTCAATGTTGTTGGAGACGACCTCGGCGAGACGATGGGGAATATTATTGCGGCTTCGTACAAATTGTTATCAGAAGAAAAGCCCGACGCGCTTCTTGTGTTAGGGGACACGAATTCAGCGTTATGTGCGATTCCTGCAAAGCGCCTTAAGATTCCCATTTTCCATATGGAAGCGGGCAACCGCTGCTTCGATCAAAATGTACCTGAAGAGATCAATCGCAAGATCGTCGACCATATTGCGGACATCAATCTTCCCTATACCGAGCATTCGCGTCGCTATCTACTTGCGGAAGGTATCCGTAAAGAACACATCTTTGTGACTGGCTCCCCGATGACAGAGGTAATTGAGCGCAACAGGGCTAAAATCGAAGCATCAAAGACGCTCGAAGAATACGGCGTTGAGAAGAAAAAGTACTTTGTGCTTTCGATGCATCGAGAAGAGAATATCGATATCGAGTATAAGTTTGGCGAGCTTGTCAGCGCCCTCAATAGTCTTGCAGAAACTTATGGACTTCCGATTATCTTTTCGACGCATCCGCGCACGTGGAAACGCCTTGAAGCAAACCACGTGTCGCTTAATCCACTCATCCGCAACGTGAAGCCCCTGGGCTTTACTGACTATTGCCGCTTACAGTGCGACGCTCTGTGTGTCATCTCAGATTCCGGAACCTTGAGCGAAGAATCTGCAATCTTGAGGTTCCCTGCTGTGCTATTGCGCAACTCCACCGAGCGGCCAGAAGTCCTCGATAAGGGGACGATCGTGATTGGAGGGTATACGGCAGAGAGCCTCTTACAATCGGTTGCCCTCGCGATCAACTCCTTTGATGGAGAAGGTTATAGGCCGAAAGACTACTGCGATAATAATGTTTCGCAGAAGGTTGTGAAGATAATTCAGAGCTATACGCCTATCATCAATAAAGTGGTATGGGATAAGCGATGAAGATTGCGTTTCTCAATGTCGCGTATCGATTCGATCCAAACGATATGAATTTATATACTGATTTATCCGATGAGATAGTATGGTGGTTAGCTAGAAGGCGCTTTTGGATATCTTGAGAGGTAAGTATAAACTTGAAAAATCAAAAAGATAGAGCAATAGTATCTAACTGTTGTTTACCTCTAGATAAATTTTATTACTTCTTTAAAGGCCGTATCGCGCTCTATGCTTTTCTCGACGCCATGGGTATAGGCAAGGGCGATCAGGTTTTAATGCCCGCCTATACCTGTGTGGTAGTGCCGAATGCGGTGTTATATAAGGGCGCGCAGCCAGTCTATGCGGATATCGAACTCGATAGTTTTTCTGTAAATCCAAAACTCGTCGAAGCGGCGATTACCCCATCCGTAAAGGCCGTGCTGTGCCAAAATACCTATGGGCTTTCCGCGCACGTGGATGAGATTGTCGCGCTCTGCAAAGAGCGCGGTATTTGGTCCATCGAGGATTGTACGCATGGGTTTGGAAGCACCTACAAAGGTAAACCCAATGGCTCGTACTGTGATGCCGCCTTCTATTCAAGCCAGTGGAATAAGCCCTTCTCCACAGGGATTGGTGGGTACGCCCTTGTGAATGACGCGTCGCTTGCGCCAAAGGTCAAGGCCTTTGCCGATGCACTGCCGCAGCCTTCATTGAAAACCCAAGCGATGCTCTGGGCTCTTCTCAAAGTGCGGTCGCTTGTGACGCCATCGACCTACTACACGATGGTCAATGCCTATCGATGGCTCAGTAAGAAAAACCTCGTAACAGGCTCATCCTCTGGCGAGGAGATTGAAGGTACCACAATGCCAAAGGATTATCTTTTGGGCATGAGTACTGTCCAGAGGAACGCCGCTCAAAAAGCAATAAAGAAGCTCCCTGCGCTCAATGCACTCAGAAAAGCCAATGCTGCAGTCTTTACCCAGTACCTTGCTGAGCATGGCCTTAATCACGTAAAGCCCAAATATCACAATGATCATCTCTTTTTAAAGTATCCACTCCTCGTCAAAGATAGAGACGCATTCTTTCACTATGCACAGGAAGTGCATATTCCACTGGGAGACTGGTTTGTCTCCCCATTGCATCCTGTAACCGGGGACCTTTCAGAATGGGACTTTGAGCCCGAGCGCTACCCCAATGCAGTGTTTGCTGCGTCACACGTGGTCAATTTGCCCACCGATACCCATCATCCTGACAAAGTGATCGCGTTCCTTGAGAAACATAGTGATTTGATCTTCGACCAAGCCTTGGAAGGGCGTGTTTCGCCATAGAGTTTAGGAGGTTTTTCTATGTCAGAACCAATGCAATGGAAAGTGCAGCTTTTTAAGCTCAATTATGATGAGCGAGAATATAATGCGGTACTGGAGACGCTTAAATCCGGCTGGATTACGATGGGGCAGCGCACGGTGGATTTTGAAACCGCATATGCAAAGGAGCTGGGCGAGGGGGCGCAGTGCCTTGCGGTGGCCAATGGCACGGCGGCGCTTCATATTGCAGTGCTGGCCTGTGGCGTGGGGCCTGGAGATGAGGTGATTGTGCCATCGCTCACGTTCATAGCGGATTTGAATAGCGTGCAGGTGTCTGGTGGCAAGGTGGTGATTGGTGATGTCAGCTCCATGTCCGACTGGTCCATGGATCCTGCGGATATCGAGGCCAAGATCACGCCGCGCACCAAGGCGGTAATGATCGTGCACTATGCGGGCTATGCCTGCGATATGGATGCGATTGTCGATATCTGTAAACGGCACAACCTTAAGCTCATCGAGGATTGCGCACATGCGAATGGTGGCACCTACAAGGGCCGCAAGCTCGGCACCTTTGGTGATGTGTCTGCCTGGAGCTTTTTCTCCAATAAGAACCTTGCGGTAGGCGAAGGCGGTATGGTGGTGACGCGCGATCCTGAGCTCTACCAAAAGTGCAAAAACCTGCGCTCACATGGCATGACCGTGGCGAGCTTTGACCGCATGAAAGGCCGCGCCGCCACCTACGACGTGCTCGAGCCAGGCTTCAACTACCGCATCGACGAAGTGCGAGCAGCCCTCGGCCTTGTGCAGCTTGCCAAGCTCCCCGAAGCGAACGCTGCGCGCGCTGCCCGGGTGGCGCACTACTTTGGGCGCCTCGACCGGCTGTCCAATTTTCTCTCCGTGCCCTTCCACCACTACGATCGCGGCACGCCTACCTACCACATCATGCCCATCCTCCTTGCTCAAGATATCGACCGCGCCAAACTCATCGACCTCATGAAAGACGATGGCATTCAGACCTCCATCCACTATCCCGCCATCCAGAGCTTTACCGCCTACAAATCGCAAGTCGGCCCAACTCCGAAGAGCCAATACATCAGCGACCACGAACTCACCCTGCCGCTCTATCCCACCATGACCGATGCCGAAGTCGACCTCGTGTGCGACTCGCTCGAGAAGAATTTGCCCAAGTGCAAAGGATAAAATCTTAGAGTGTAATGTAATAGCGCAATGCTCAAATATGAGGAGTTGAAAGCAATTTGTGATGCATTTTTTATTTTTAAGAGGCAGAGCAGTAGCCATAGAATATATGAAGATCCTTGCACAATGCAGCTAGTGAATATTCAGCCAGGCAAGTCTGGCGATGCAAAGAAATACCAGCAAAAGCAAATTGCAAGGCTATTGCAAAGACGAGGGGGTGCGGATGAAGAATAGCATCGAAGAATATGAATATCATATCAGTTATTCAGAAGAAGATGCTGCGTATATTGGGACCGTTTCAGAATTTCCCTATCTAAGTGCGGATGGTCCTTCCCCAGCTGCGGCGTATGAGGCAATTAAGTCGGTTGTTGAAGCTGCTGTTGAGATTCTTCGAGATGAAGGGAAAGATATTCCTCTCCCCCTTTCCAAAAGGGAATATAAAGGCAATATTTCCCTTCGATTGTCTCCGGAAACCCATCGAATGGCGGCTATACGGGCTCGTCAAGAAGGGTGCTCCCTAAATCAATTTCTTACTTCGCTTATCGAACGAAACCTTTATGCTGATTCCATCGAAACGGTAATTGATAAATTATGCTCGATAATAAATGATCAACTTAAAGTGACCGACAATTTAATTCATCGTCCTAACCAGAAAAATCCTTCTTGGACAAAGGCTCCACATTTTTAAGATTTTGAAAATTAATCGAGATTGATCAAGTTCAATGTACAGTGCATTTAGGTTTTAATTTTGAGCGCCTGCTTCTTGGATCAGTGGCTTCTACTATCCCAGATTATTTGAAATCACTTGCACAGGTTGCTCCCCTTTCCCTTAAGGCGGAGATAATTCCTTTTGTCCTCCGGTTTAAGATACGGTATCTGGGAGAGAGTGAAGTTTTAAAGGGCCACTCAGTCTCAATGGCTGATAAATATTTATCGATTGAAGTTCGAGAAGGGACAAGCCTTCAATCTCAGGTCTTTTTTGCATCCGCTCCCGTCAGATCTGAAATTTTATTAGAGTTGTTAGAGTCGCTTGAGCGCGAAATAGGCTGAGAATGGATCAATACCAGCCGTTATTACGTTTTTATTATTGCAATACAATGAATATCATTTAAGTAAGCCGCTCTATTTTTGCTCGGAGTTCTCATGGATGTTATGCTCAAATTAGTAGGCCGAGACAGGGAGCTTTTCGCAGCTGATCTCGCTTCCTACGAACAAGAACTTACCGACCTCGTACAGGGCTCGCGCTTTTTGGTCATTGGCGGTGCAGGTTCGATTGGCCAGGCGGTCACCAAAGAGATCTTTGCCCGAAGGCCAAAGCTCCTCCACGTGGTTGATATCTCCGAGAACAACATGGTCGAGCTCGTGCGCGATATACGCTCGTCGCTTGGGTATATCGAGGGCGAATTTGCCACCTTTGCCATCGATGCAGGGAGCGACATTTTCGATGCCTTTATCGCGAACGGGCCTGGCTACGACTATGTGCTCAACCTTTCGGCGCTCAAGCATGTGCGCAGCGAAAAGGACCCGTACACGCTCATGCGCATGGTCGATGTCAATATCTTCAATACCGACAAAACGATGCGCCAGGCAGCAGCGATGGGAGCGCGCAAGTACTTTTGCGTGTCCACGGATAAAGCCGCCAATCCCGTCAATATGATGGGCGCCTCAAAGCGCATCATGGAGTATTTCCTCATGCGCCGCAGCGTGGAAGTGCCGGTCTCTACCGCGCGCTTTGCCAATGTCGCCTTCTCGGACGGGAGCCTGCTCTATGGCTTTAATCGTCGAATGGAAAAAGACCAGCCGCTCTCAGCGCCGAACGATGTGCGCCGCTATTTTGTCACGCCCAAAGAATCAGGCGAGCTCTGCCTCATGTCCGCGCTCCTCGGTGAGAATCGCGATCTCTTCTTTCCCAAGCTCGATCCAAAAGAAAACCTCCTTACCTTTAGCGAGATCGCCGCGCGCTACCTTGCGAGCCGCGGCTACGAAGCTGTGGAATGTGCAAGCGAAGACGAAGCCCGCGCGCGGGTGGGCGAGCTCAAAGCCCAGCGCAAGTGGCCCGTCTATTTCTTTACAAGCGACACCACCGGCGAAAAAGACTTTGAGGAATTCTATACCGAGCACGAAACCCTCGACATGAGCCGCTTTGCTTCGATCGGCGTCATTAAAAACGAACCCGAGTACGAAGCCACAGCGCTGACTCGCTTTGAAGACGCGATCCATGCAATGCGGAGCCGTGGCGTATGGACCCGCCAGGAGCTCATCGATCTTTTTAATGCCACTATCCCAGAGTTTGCTCATAAAGAGACCGGCAAATTTCTGGACGGGAGAATGTGATGCTGCAGACCGCGCTCATTCGTTGTTTCGATATAATCTTCTCGGCGCTCGCTATCGTGGTGCTTTTCCCATTTATGATTCCCATCATGATTGCACTCAAGCTCACCGGGGAGCACTACATCTTTTACCTCCAGCCGCGCGTTGGCAAAGGCGGCAAAGACTTCAAGGTCCTTAAGTTCGCCACCATGCTCAAAGACAGCCCCAATCTCCCGGGCGGCGTGCTCACCCAGAAAAACGATCCACGCATCCTCCCCATGGGCAAATTTCTGCGCAAGACCAAGATCAACGAGTTGCCCCAGCTTGCCAATATCTTTATTGGCCAAATGAGCGTCGTTGGCCCACGTCCACAAGCACGGCGCCATTACGAACTCTATTCGGACGCGG
>Ga0208041_1000068_pt1 | contig 133865 bp, 105 predicted proteins | sample AD_SCU002_MetaG_FD_184453 | JGI IMG/M metagenome (GOLD analysis project Ga0208041, IMG submission 184453) | Active sludge microbial communities of municipal wastewater-treating anaerobic digesters from China - AD_SCU002_MetaG (SPAdes) (version 2) | ecosystem: Engineered > Bioreactor >... | reverse complement strand
GCGGTGGCGGAGAGAGTACGGGTTGGCTCCTACGACTACCGTCAAACTTTACTCTTTACTCTTCACTCTTTACACATCACCGCGCAGATGAGCATGATGCAGGCAGCGAGACAATTTTCAGAGCAGAGTTCACAGAGATCACCGAGGGCACGGAGGAATGTTTGAGGTTGCTTCCCGCTCGAATCCTGCCGGTCTGCTGAGTACGGAATACATTTGAAGAGATGAAAGAGAGCGGAGAGAGCGGAGAGGTAGTGTTGAGTGTGCTTCCCGCTCGAATCCGTGCGCCCCGCCGCAATCGAGTCAACGCAAAGACGCAGAGACGCAAACCACGGTCCGCTGCCCAGCGCCTCGGCATCGGCGGAGGCGCTGACCATGTGGAATGAGCCATCAACCATTCCTCCGTGCCCTCAGCGCCCTCTGTGTTGCGATTGCCTGTGACCCAACTGTGCATGTGACCCAACGATGTCGAATGAGTGACCGCTGTATGCCGAATACCACCCCCGACCTCCAATCCCTGTTTCTCTTCGAAGCGCTCGACGAACGCCGCCTCGAACCCATCGCCGCGATCAGCAGTGAACTGCAGCTCGGCAAGGGCGAACACGCCTTCCGCGCGGGCGACGCGGCTCGCCACATCTACGGCATCGTGCGGGGCTCGTGCAAACTGTACCGCCTCACCCCGACCGGCGAGGAAGTCACCATCCATCTCCAGCGCGCGGGCGACCTCATTGCCGAAGCGGCCATGTTCGATGTGCAGCGCTATCCCGCGGACTGCGTGGCATTGGAGGACAGCACCTTGTTGCGCATTTCCGCCAAGGGATTGGTGGCAGTGTTGCTCGAACATCCCGAACTCGCACTGGAGTTGATGCACGCCTACTCGCGCCGGCTGCGGCAATTCGTGAGCACCATAGAAGACCTGTCCGTCCGCGATGTCAAGGCCCGTCTCGCACGCTGGTTGCTTGCCAATTGCGAGGAGAGCAACGGTTTGCTTGTCTGTCGCCTGGCGTGCAGTAAAAAAGACCTCGCCGCGCTGCTCGGCACCATTCCCGAAACCCTCTCCCGCAGCCTGCGCGATCTGAAAACGCGCGGCGTGATCGAGGAGCGCGAATGGGGGATGGTGATACTGCGACGCGATGTTCTCGATGGCCTCCTGATGTAGTATATTGCCACCGTCATTTCACGCAGTTTTCGCAGGAGGAGCCCATGAATCGCCCCATCCATTTTGAAATTCATGCCAGCGATCCCGAACGGGCGGCAGCGTTCTATCGCGCGGTGTTCGGCTGGGACATCAACGAATGGGTGCTTCCCGGCGTGAACATGCCGGACGAGAATCGCTACTGGGCGATCAGCACCGGAGCCGAAGGCGAGCCGGGCATCAACGGGGGACTGCTGTTTCGGCGCGGCCACGCGCCGGTGGACGGACAGGCGGTGAACGCTTTCATCTGTACCATCGGTGTATCCTCGGTGGATGCCATCGTGGCTGCGGCTCTCGAAGCGGGAGGGGCAATGGCGGTGCCGAAAATGCCCATACCCGGCATCGGCTGGCTGGCCTATGTCAAGGACACCGAGGGCAATATCCTCGGGGTGATGGAGAATGATCCCTCAGCGTCGCCCACCACGTGAGCGCTATACTGCGAAGCTATCGACCGGAGGATCTCCCCGCCTTGCTCGCCTGCTGGGAGGGATCGTCCCGTCGCGCACATCCATTTCTTCCCGAAGAGTATTTCCGTCTCGACAGGGAGCGCATTCCGACGGTGTACCTGCCGTCCGCCGTAACCACGGTGGTGGAATGGCAGGGCCGTTTCGCGGGCTTTCTTTCACTGCTCGGCAATGAAATCGGTGCTATATTCGTCGATGTGCATCTGCAGGGCCGGGGCTTGGGAGGGTTGCTGTTGAACGCGGCCCGGGAGGTACACGCGACGTTGCATGTGGAAGTATTCGAACGCAACCACAGTGGACGTCGATTTTATGCGAAGCACCTGTTCCAGCCGCTGAGCGAGAGAGTGCATCCTGAAACAGGGCACACACTGCTGCATCTCGTCCGTCATCGGGACGCGGCGACATCCGCGGAACATTCCATCGATCCTCGTGCTCCATCACACGGGACAACAGGCCATGTGGACACTTGAGTACAATGCTGAGCAACACTTCATCGATCTCGTCTTCGATGGGCTGACCAACGCCGAGGACGTGCGGCGTACCACCACCGAAGGGCTGGCGTTGGGACGGCGCCATGCGTGCCGGCGCTATCTGCTCGATATTGAGCGCATGCAGTCGGCTGTATCCTTTCTCACCATCATCGATTTACCGAATCGGCAGTACATCGCCGAGGGCCTCGACCGCCGCAGCGCCATCGCCGTGGTGCTGCCCTTCGAACCCGCGGCGCGGGAGGTGGCGCTGTTCTACGAAACCACCATGCTCAATCGTGGCTTCGAGGCAAAGACCTTTCCCTCGCGCGACGAAGCCCTGCGCTGGCTGCTTCGGGAGTAGGCGCGGCGCAACACCAGCTCCGCCGATCACGGTCGTACATCACGGCTTGACTTGCGTCAAGGCGCGGATGATCGATTGCGTTGTAGCTTGTCCGTGTTGACAGAATCACCGATGTTTTTCAGGAGCTTCACATGACACGCGACATTATCGAAATCAACGAGGAACTCTGCGACGGTTGCGGCGACTGCGCGATCGGCTGCGCGGAAGGCGCCATACAGATTGTGAACGGCAAGGCGAAACTTGTGCGCGAGGAATTTTGCGATGGCTTCGGCGATTGCGTCGGTGTGTGTCCCACCGGTGCATTGAAAGTGGTGAAGCGTGCCGCGCCCGCCTTCGACGACGAGGCCACGCGCGCACATTTGCTGCGCACCGGAGGTGCGGAAGCGCTGAGGCGCTACGAGATGGCGCAGGAGCGGCATGAACACAGCGAGGCGCACACGCATGCGCACGGTGGCGGTTGCCCGGGCAGCGCCCAGCGCGAATTGCGGCGCCCGGCCGCGCAGGAACCCATAGCCATGCCTCTGGCAACCGGTCACCCGCAGGCCATCAGTGCCGGCTGTCCGGGATCGGCCGCGCGCAGCATGCAGCGCGAGGCACAGCCCGCCGCCGCAGCGGTGTCGCCGACAATCATTCCCTCGGAACTCGGACAATGGCCTGTGCAATTGCATCTCGTGCATCCCGCGGCGCCGTATTTCCGCAATCGCGAGTTGGTGGTGCTGAGCACCTGCGGACCCGTGGCCTCGGCCGAAGTGCATCAGCGCTATTTGCGGGGACGCAGCGTGGTGGTGGCTTGCCCGAAGCTCGACAACACCGCGCCCTACGCCGAGAAGTTGGCGGCGATATTCCGCGATGGCGGTCCCACCAAGGTGCTGGTGGTGATCATGGAAGTACCCTGCTGCCGCGGTTTGTCGATGATTGTGCGTCAGGCGTTGGATCTCAGCGGCTGCGAGAATTTACCGGTGGAAGAGCATGTGCTGTCGCTGGAAGGCGACGTGAAACGCATCGTGCCCATGCAATAATCCCGTGTATCGCGGACAACGCTGTCCGTATCATTTCGCGAAACCGAAGGCGGACCGCTGTCATGGCGTCCGCCTTCTTCCTATGTTGCATGCACCTGTTCCACGCAATCGAGGAAGCACCATGGCACCGTCACGCCGTCCATCAACGGAATCCCCGCGTCCGCTTACCACCGTGCTGCGCATGCTGCGCGCGCCCTTCGCGGTGTTGCTGCTCTTCGGCTGTGCCGGAGGCGACTATCCGCCGCTCGCCGTGGTGGACAGCGTGGACGTGCAGCGGTATCTCGGCACCTGGTATGAAATCGCCCGCCTGCCGAATTCCTTTCAGAAGGACTGTGCCTGTTCCACCGCCGAGTATTCGGTGATCGACGAAAGCACGCTGCGCGTGGTGAATCGTTGCACCGAACGCGGTGCCGACGGAGGTACGGACAGCGCAACGGGCAAGGCCTTCATCGTCGAAGGCAGCAACAACGCCAAGTTGCGTGTGCAATTCTTCTGGCCTTTCCGCGGCGACTACTGGATCATCGAACTCGACGAGCAGTACCGCTGGGCCGTAGTGGGCGAACCCAGCCGCAAATATCTGTGGATACTCGCCCGCGCATCCCGCATGGACGATGCCACCTACACCATGCTGCTCGAGCGCATCCGCGCCAAAGGTTTCGATACCTCACGCCTCATCCGATCGGATTGTCCCTGAGGCGTCGACCCGCTACTGTGAGTTGCATACCGGGTACGAGAGGAGAAGGGACACAGGGGCAAAACCACACAGGTTCAAAACCACCGTGCTTCCACAATTCGCGCTTCTTCCACCAGAGCGTTGGTGTGTGTATTTTATCTTGTTTGTCGTGTGCAACGCATTCCCTTGAACCATGACCACAGTCGAGCTACCGGACATACAGACTGACGTGACCGATGGCACGGACACGAAGAATCCCGCGAAGGTGATTCTGTTCAATGACAACGTGCACACCTTCGAGGAAGTGATCGCGCAGATCATGAAGGCCACCGCCTGTTCGCAGGCGAAGGCCGAGGCCTTGACGATGGAGGTGCACACGCGGGGCAAGGCCTGCGTGTACACCGGCGACATGAACGACTGCCTGCGCGTGAGCCATGTCCTGGAGGAAATTGCCTTGCACACGCAAATCGAGATGTAACACATTCACCGACAGATAGAGACCATGACTTCCACGGAAATCCGCCAGAGCTTTCTCGACTTTTTCGCCGGCAAGGATCATCGCATCGTGCCGTCCGCTCCCGTCGTGCCGCACGACGATCCGACCCTGCTGTTCACCAACGCCGGCATGAACCAGTTCAAGGACGTGTTCCTCGGCGCCGGTTCGCGCGGCTACGTGCGCGCCGCCGACACGCAGAAGTGCATTCGCGTGTCGGGCAAGCACAACGATCTCGAGGAAGTGGGACGCGACACCTACCACCACACGTTTTTCGAGATGCTCGGCAACTGGAGCTTCGGTGATTACTACAAGCGCGAGGCCATTGCCTGGGCCTGGGAATTGTTGACGGAGGTCTGGAAGCTGCCGAAGCAGCGTCTGCATGCCACGGTGTTTCGCGAGGACGATGAGGCCTTCGCGCTGTGGACCGAATTGACGGACATCAATCCGTCGCATGTGCATCGCTTCGATGAAAAAGACAATTTCTGGGAAATGGGCGACACCGGTCCCTGCGGTCCCTGCTCGGAAATTCACATCGATCTCACGCCCGATTGCAGCGGTGGTCCGCTGGTCAATGCCGGCGTGCCGGAGGTGATGGAAATCTGGAACCTGGTGTTCATCCAATACAATCGCGACGAACATGGCACACTGCACGAATTGCCGCGCAAGCACGTGGATACGGGCATGGGCTTCGAGCGCATTTGCGCGGTGCTGCAGGGCAAGTCCTCGAATTACGACACCGATGTGTTCATGCCGCTCATCGACCGCATTGCCGCGGTGACCGAGCAGCCCTACGAAGGTGAGCAGCGGCAGGTGGCCATGCGCGTTATCGCGGATCATGTGCGCATGCTGTCCTTCTCCATCGCCGATGGCGCCATGCCCGGCCCCGACGGCCGCGGCTACGTGTTGCGCCGCATTCTCCGCCGCGCCGCGCGCTTCGGACGCAATCTCGGCATGCGCGAACCCTTTGTCTGGAAACTGGTGGAAACGCTGGGCGACACCATGGGCGCGGTGTTTCCCGAACTTGTGGCGCAGCGCTCCATCGTCGAACGCGTCATCCGCGCCGAGGAGGAGAGCTTCAACGCCACGCTCGACCGCGGACTGGAGATTTTCGAGGACATCGCCTCGCGTACTCGCGCCAACGACGGTACGATGATCGCCGGCGAGGATGTGTTCAAACTCTACGACACCTTCGGCTTCCCGTTGGATCTCACCGCGCTGCTCGCCTCCGAGCAGCAGCTCGATGTGGATACAGCGCGCTTCGAAATTCTGCTGGAAGAGCAGAAGCAGCGCTCGCGCGCCGTGACCAAAAGCAAAATCACCGTGCCCATGGCGGCGCAGGGCGGCCTGCACCTGGAGATGATCGAGGATGCGGAGGGCAGCGCGTTCGTGGGCTATGATGCCCTCGAGGTGGAAGCGCGGATCACGGGACTGCTGCGGGAAAACGGAGCACTGTATCTTGTGCTCGAGCGCACGCCATTTTACGTCGAATCCGGTGGTCAGGTGAGCGATACGGGTTTCATCGCCTGGAATGACCGCACAGCGGAATTGCGCGCCCTGCTCAAGGCCGACGGCGCCATCGTGCATGTGCTGGACGATGCGGAGGGCTTCGCGCCGGCACTGGGCGATACGGTGCGCGCCATGGTGCATGCGGATGCGCGTCGCGATACCATGCGCAATCACACTGCGACGCATCTGCTGCACGCCGCGCTGCGCTCGGTGCTGGGCACACATGTGCAACAGGCAGGTTCGCTGGTCGATCCCGGGCATCTGCGTTTCGATTTTTCCCATTTCGAAAAAGTGAGCGACGAGCAGCTCGCCGAAATCGAGCATCAGGTCAACGCCCATATTCTGGCCGGTTTCCCCGTGCAGCAGCATCGCGATGTGCCCTTCGATGAAGCGCGTACCATGGGCGCGTTGATGTTTTTTGGTGACAAATACGGCGACCGCGTCAACGTGCTGCAGATCGGTGCGGTGTCGATGGAGTTCTGCGGCGGCACGCATGTGCGCAACACCTCCGACATCGGCCTGTTCAAAATCACCTCCGAAAGTTCCATCGCCAGCGGTACGCGCCGCATCGAGGCGGTAACCGGCCGCGGTGTGCTGCAGTACATCAGCGACATGCATCAGCGTCTGGAGCAGCAGCAGACGCGCGAGGAGCAATTGCACGAGCGCATCAAGCAGTTGGAAAAGGACGTCGCAAAGCAGGCTCTGCAGCAGGGTGCGGCGCAGATCGATACGCTGCTCGCCTCGGGCGAGGAGTGGAACGGTGGTCGCATTGTGGTTGCCCGCGTGGAAGCGGCGGATGCCGAACAACTCAAGGCGCTCGGTGATGTGCTGCGCGAGAAATTGGGTTCGGGCGTCGGACTCCTGGCCGCCGTGGTCGACGATAAAGTGCAGCTCGTCTGCGTGGTGACCGACGACATGGTGTCGCGCGGCATCAAGGCCGGTGCCATTGTCACGCCTCTGGCGAAAAAACTGGGCGGCGGTGGCGGCGGACGTCCGCATATGGCCACGGCGGGCGCGCGCGATGTGGCGGGACTCGACGCCGTTCTTGCCGAGGCTCCGGCGGTGATTCGCGGCGGAGGTGCCTCCTGATGCGTCCGAGTCCGGTGTACGACGGATTGCGCGAGGCGCGCGAGCAGGGCAGGGCGCTGCTTTTCGTGCTGGTGGATCCCGACAAGGCCGAGCCCACGGAATTGCCGGGCTTCGCCGCCGATGCGGAACAGGCGGGCGTGGATGGCTTTCTCGTGGGCGGCAGTCTCGCCTTGCTACCCACGTTCGAGCAATGCATTCGCCATCTCAAGCTGGGCACAAGCAAGCCGGTGATCATTTTCCCGGGAGGCATTCATCAGATTTCCGGCGAGGCCGACGCGATACTGTTTTTATCCATCATCAGCGGACGCAATCCCGAGCAGCTCATCGGCCAGCATGTCATTGCCGCGCCACTTGTGCGCGAGCTGGGCCTGGAAGCCATTTCCACGGGATATCTGATCGTGTCCTCCGATACCGTCACCAGCACCGAGTACATGAGTTACTCCAAGCCGGTACCGCGCGAGAAGCCCGAGATCGCCGCCGCCCACGCGCTCGCCGCCGATTTGCTCGGCATGAAACTCGTATATCTCGAAGCCGGGAGCGGCGCTTCGCAGAGCGTACCCGCAATGATGATTCGCATGGTGTCGGCGCTGGTGGATGTGCCTGTCATTGTCGGTGGCGGCATCCGCACACCGGAAGCGGCCGCCGAGAAAGTGGCGGCGGGAGCGTCCATCGTCATCGTCGGTAATCATTTCGAACACGAGGACAATCGATCCCAACTACGCGCATTCGCCGAGGCCGTGCACAACGGGCGTGCGCATTCCCTGCTGGATGTTTGAATGGAGGTGCATCATGCCGCGATCGTCTCTGCTCCTGTCCATCGTCCCGCTGCTGTTCATGGCCTGCGCGCCCATGGTCGAACTGGAGGAGGAAAGCGCCGCCGTGCAGGCGCGGCTGGATTCCCTGGAAATGCATCACGCCGACTGCCGGGCAGAGAATACCTTGCTGCGGGATCGGCTCGATGCCATTGAACGCGAGAACGTGCAACTCGATGACAAGAATCGTCGACTCACCGCACGCCTCGCGGAGTTGCAGCAAGAGGATCCGCTGATCACCGGCGCGCAACCTCCGCGCGAGTCCGCCGACGCGGGAGACGCTCCTCCCTCCGCGCTTCCGAGTCCTGACGCAGCTGCCTATCCGCCGCCCGCCTCCGCGGACGCCGTGCAGCGGGAAGAAGCTGTTGCGGCGCCATCGGCGATTCTCCCCGCCGACGTGCGCGCGGTGTACGATGCTTCCACGCCCGCCGATCTTTCGTACCTGCGGGCGTATCAGACCGCCCTGCACGCCTTCAACGCCGAGCGGCACGGGGAAGCCCTCCAGCAATTCGAACACTTGCTCCAGCAATCCACACCCAACGACATGGGCGACAATTGCCTGTATTGGATGGGTGAAGCGGCCATGCGGCTCGGCAGGCATGCCGCGGCATTCAAGCGCTTCTCGGCCGTGCTGGAATGCGCCGGCAGCGATAAAGCCGCAGTGGCCCTGTTGGGACGCGCCAACGCCGCCATCGCCCTTGCGCAGACAGCCGAGGCCCGCGCGGACCTCGAACGTGTGCAGCGCGAACATCCGAACACACGCGAAGCCGCAGAGGCCGCCCGCGTGATGCGAACGATCCGTTGATTTTCGTCATTCCAACGCCTGGACAAGGATACCTATGAACAGCACAGCACCATCGCTCGGCGGCGCACTCCCCGCACGCGCGGATATCGATCCGGCATTCCGCTGGACCATTGAAGACCTCTATGCAACGGTGGAGGAGTGGGAGCAGGATTTCCAGGCCATCGAGCGCATGATCGGTGAAATCGCATCCTATCGTGGCACGCTGGCCCGCGATGGCAGCGCCTTGCTGCGCTGGCTGCATTTTGCGGACGATCTCAACATCATCACCGGAAAACTGGGAAATTACGCCTTCAGGCGCTTCGACGAGGACACCACCAACACGCTGTATCAGGGACTGATGGACAGGGTGATGTCGCAGCATGCGCGAATCAGCGCCGCGACCTCGTGGGTGGTTCCCGAAATCCTCGCCATCGACGAAAGCGCGGTGCGCACCTTCATCGCCGGCACCGATGGACTGGACGTGTACGCGCATCATCTCGATGAGATTCTGCGCATGAAGCAGTACACACTCAGCTCGCGCGAAGAGGAATTGCTCGCGTTGTCCATCGAGGCCACCAGCGCCGCGGCCAACATTTTCAGCATGTTCAACGACGCCGACATCCGTTTCGACAGCATTCGCGGCGAGGATGGCGCCGAGGTGGAGGTGACCAAGGGCCGCTACATACAGATGCAGGAATCGCAGGACCGCCGCGTGCGCGAAGATGCCTTCACCGCGTTGTACGGCGGATACGGAGCGTGGAAAAACACGCTTTCAGGCATGCTCAGCAGCCAGGTGAAGCGCGAGATGTTCTATGCGCGCGCACGCGGCTACGCCAATACGCGGCACATGGCCCTGTACGAGGACAACATCCCCGAAGCCGTGTACGACAATGTTGTGCGCACCATCAACAACAACCTCGATCCGCTGCATCGCGCCATGGAACTGCGTCGTTCGGTGCTTGGCCTCGACAGCGTGCGCCCCTGGGATTTGTACGTTCCCTTGGTGCCCGAAACGTCATTGCATGTGTCCTGGCCCGACGCCGTGCGCATGGTGGAAGAAGCGCTGGGCGCGCTCGGCCCGGAATACGTGCGTGATTTGCACGACGGCCTCCACAGCGGATGGATTGACGTGTACGAGAACAAGGGCAAGGCCTCGGGCGCCTACTCCGCCTGGACCTACGGTGCGCATCCCTTCGTGCTGATGAATTACACCGACACGCTGAAGGACGTGTTCACGCTCGCCCATGAAATGGGTCATGCGATGCACTCCTTCTACACCTGGCAGCATCAACCCGCCGTGTACGGCGGCTACACCATTTTCTGCGCCGAAGTGGCATCCACCTGCAACGAGTTACTGCTCGTGCAGCATCTGCTCGGCTCGCGTCCGGAGCGCGACGTGCAGAAGCACATTTTACTGCATTACATCGACACGATTCGCGGGACGGTGTACAACCAGGCCCTGTTCGCCGAATTCGAGCAGCGCATCCATCGACACGCGGAAGAGGGCGGGGCATTGACCGTGGATCTGATGAGCGAGACCATGGGCGAATTGTACGCCCGGTATTACGGTCCCGCATTCAGTATCGATCCGCGCTTCGCATTGAACTGGGCGCGCATACCGCATTTTTACCGAAGCTTCTACGTGTTTCAGTACGCCACCGGCCTCTCGGCGGCAGCGGCCATCTCACGGCGCATACTCGATGGCGAAGCAGAGGCCTTGCCGCGCTATCTGCAATTCCTGCGCTCCGGCAGTTCGCGCTACTCCATCGACCTGCTCCGCGATGCGGGAGTGGACATGACTTCGCCCGATCCCGTGGCAGCGACGGCGGACCTCATGAACGATTTGCTCGACCGCGTGGAAGCCCTGATGTAGGCACGCGAGGAGCGCCGCACGGCGCGAAGCGGGGTGTATAAAAACGACAACACGAAGGATCGCTCCTTCGTGTTGTCGTTTCAGTTCTGTTGTGAATGTCAGACGGCGGGCGTCGGCTCGTCCGTGGGCGCGGCTTCGTCCGTCGCTGGCGTGTCATCCGCCGGAGCTTCGGCAATCGGATCGGCGGCTGCGCTTTCTTCCACTGCCGCTTCCACCGGCTCGACGGTTTCGGGCTCGGCGGCTGCCACTTCTTCCACCACGGCTTCAGCGGCAGGTTCGGTTACTGCGGGCGCTTCCACTACAGCAGGCGCTTCCACGACCGGTGCGGGAGCGGGCTCGGCGGCTGCGGTGGCGTTGAGCAGTTTTTGCAGACCTTCGATGTCGCCAAGACGGAAGGCGTTGTCCGACGGCGAGCTATGCGGCATGGTGAAGTCCTCGTCACCACCACGCTCACGGCGCGGCGGACGATCGTCCGAATCGTCGCGCATGATCGCGCCGATCATGCTGTGACGCTCGGGATTCATTTCGAGGATTTTCACACGCACGCTGTCGCCGACATTCACTGTGGCGACCTGCTGCGTCGGGGCGCCGCGGCGCTTGCGACCGCCCATTTTGCCACGCGGCACAAAGCAGTCGATATCGAAATCCATCGCCACAATGGCGCCGGATTCCATGATCATTTTCACGGTGCCGTTGGCTTCGGTGTCCTGCGGGAACACATTGGCCAGGCGCGGCCAAGGATCGGGCTGCGTGGCGCGGAGACTCAGACTGATGCGGCGGTCCTTGGTGCGGACGTCCATCACCTGCACTTCAATCACATCGCCCACATTCACCACTTCGGAGGGCGTTTGCACGCGCTTGGTCCAGGAGAGGTCGGAGATATGCACCATGCCGGTGACGCCGGACTCGAGTTCGACATAGGCGCCGAAATCGGTGAGGTTGACCACCTTGCCCTTGACCGTTGTGCCGACCGGATATTTGCCTTCGACCTGAGCCCAGGGGCTCTCGGTGAATTCCTTCATGCTCAGAGCGATGCGCTCTTCCTTCATGTCGATGCCTACGATGCGCACCTTCACGGTTTCGCCCACTTTCAGCACTTCATGCGGCGTGGCGACACGGCGCTTGCTCAGACGGGTGATATGGATCAGGCCGTCGGTGCCGTCGAGGTCCACAAAGGCGCCGTAATTCGTGATGGAGGTGACCACGCCTTCGACGATGGAATTTTTTTCCAGTTCGAGCATGCGCTTGCGGCGCAGGGCGCGGCGGCGGCTGCACACGAATTTGCGCTTCGCGAATTCGCCCAACTCGATCACGACCATTTCCACGGTCTGACCCACCAAGGCCTCGACCTCGCTCGGGTCGGTGCGACCGGTGCGGCTGAACTGCGAACGCGGCACGAAGCCTTCGAGGCCTTTGTAATCCACAATCGCACCGCCAGGGATGCTGCGCAGCACGGTCATGGGGAGGAGTTCCAGTGACTGGAAGGCCGCGCTCAGTTCGTCCCAGATCGGCTGCGCTTCCTCGTCGGACATCTTATTCTTCTTGTTGCGGGATTTTTTCTGTCCTTCTTCGCCTTCGGTAGCTGGAGCAGCTTCGGTAGCTGGAGCAGCTTCGGTAGCTGGAGCAGCTTCGGTAGCTGGGGCAGCTTCGGCAGCTGGGGCAGCTTCGGCAGCTGGGGCAGCTTCGGCAGCTGGGGCAGCTTCGGCGGCGGGGGCTTCAACAGCGACCGCTTCCACCGGCGTCGCGTCGGCGGGGGGTTCGACCGCAGCTTCGGCGACCGGCGCTTCGATGCTTTCAGTGGATGCCGGGACTTCTTCCATGACGACGGCGGACGGTTCCGCTGTGGCCTCCGGTTCCGGTGTGGGCATTGTTTCGCTCACAGGTGCGGGTTCTTCGGCAGGCGCGGAGGGAGAATCCTGAGTCTCTGGAGCCGTGGTATCGACCGGGCTGTCCATCGTCTGCTCGGGTTGCTCGATGGGGGCCTCGGGTTGAATCTCGGGGTTCTCGTTGGGGTTCGGCTCGTTCGTCATGGTGGTTTCCACTTGTTGTGAACAGTTCGGGCACGTGCGTGCCGGTTTTCAGGCTACGTGATTTCAGCATGTCAGCGCGGATCATGCGGAAATAGCATACAACGCTGGCAGATATACAAGTTAGCGAATAGAGTTTGAAATGGCAATATGAAATGAAATTGACTGCAATGCAAGAATTTACCCCTGCTGGATTGCGCACTTGATTGCGCACACAGGGGTAGGGGCCATTAGGGGAGAGTGGTGAGGGTAGGGGGAGTAAGGAGAAAATGGTGGATGGGCGATCGAGCAACGATCACGATCGCATTCCACTCTTGTTCGACCGGAATCGAAGATCGGCGTACCGCCGCACGGAGGCGTTCAGCGGAGACTTTCCTCCAATGCCGTGGCCGCGTCGGTGCGCTCGTCGCGGTATTTGACAATCACTGGTGTGTAAATGTGCACGCCCGCTTCGGCGGCGAAGCTGCCCCGCGCGGGCCGGCTGCCCGGTACCACCACGGCGTAGGGCGGGATTTCGAGGGGACCGTCCACACTTTTCGCCAATACCCGACCGTGTACGAGGTCGTATACTCTCGTGGAGGCGTTGAGAATCACCCCCGTGCCGAGCACGGCCCCACGACGGACAATGGTGCCCTCATACACGCCGCTGTTGCCGCCGATCATCACATCATCTTCGATAATTACCGGCACGGCACCAACGGGCTCGAGCACGCCACCGATTTGCACCGCCGCGCTCACATGCACGCGTTTGCCAATCTGCGCGCAGGAGCCGATAAGCGCGTGGCTGTCCACCAGTGTTCCCTCGTCCACATACGCACCGATGTTGATGTACGCCGGGGGCATGACAATCACGCCGGGGGCCACAAACGCGCCGTCGCGAATGGTGGTGCCGCCGGGCACAATGCGCCTGCCCTCGGCGGCGGCGAAGCGCAGCACGGGCAGGGTGTGTTTGTCGGTAAATGCGAACACCGCCGACTCCGCATCCCCGACATCACGCAGCACGCCCGCCTTGAACGCCCACAGAATCGCGCGCTTGATGTCGGTGTCGGCCACCCAGGTGCCGTCCACACAGTGCGCGGCGCGCAGACGTCCCTCGCGCAGGGCCAGACGAAGCTGGTCGTAGAGAGCGAAGGCCTCGGCATCGGCCTGTGAGGGATCGATCGATAAAAGCTGCTCAAGAATGTCGCGCATGATGCTGTCCGTTTCAGGTGAGGGAAAGGGGAAATATGGGGAGAAGGGAGCAGGAGCGCAAGCATCACGCAACATCGTGTACATCGCGGCTTCGCGGTCGCGCCGGAACCTCCCGGCCCTGCGCGGTGGTTGGGAAGAAGCGTGCGCGCAATGCATCGCCGATGCGCCGCCCTGGACGCAATGCGCCGCCCTGGCGAGGGCACTTCGCCGCTTCCCTTGGCGAAACGCTGCTTTGGCGAAATCTGGGTGCGGGATTTTCCACTTTCCCCGAATACCCGCCGCGCCGTTTATTAGCGGAACGAATTCGCCTGCGGGAACGTGTGATTACTTTTGTTCGCCTTCCGGCATTTTGTAACTTTTGGAATGGAGATCACCATGAAATCGATGCGCTCGCCGTTCGTCTCAACGATGCTGTTGCTGCTCACCCTCACAGCTGCCTCGGCGCTGCGTGCGCAGCCCGAATTCGAGTGGGAGGAGAATGCGCAATTCGCCGTGCAGATTGGCGGCGCTTACGATCTCGATGCGCAGGTGTTCCAGCCGACCTCGCACAAGCCGTGGTTGATACTTCAGACGCCCAAACTCGACGGACCGGTGTTTATCGACCTCACCGCGAAGAAGGTGTTCCTGCTCAAGAAAGGTGATCTGCGCGTGCAGGAAAGTTTTGCCTGGACCAAAGGCATACCCTCGGGAAGCGATGCGGGTGGATATACTGTGAAAGGCCAGTCCAGCGTATTCACGGTGAAAGGGAAGAAAGTATCCCTCACCATGCGTCAGACCATCGTTGGCGAGGTCGCTCCCGCCGCCATTCTGGCGCACAGTCCGGAATACCGCGTCCGTATGAAGGCCTACAAACCCAAACAGGCCGCCATCAAGAAACTCGCCGCCTACAAAAAGCCCACCGAGGTCGTGGTGATGTTCGCCACCTGGTGCAGCACCTGCAAAGTGGTGCTTCCCGCGGTGCTGCGCGTGTTCGACGATGCGAAGAACAAGAATTTTTCGGTGAAATACATCGGCATCGCCATGGGCGGACAGGAGCCGCGTGCCGCGCTCGAAAAACACGGTCACGATTATCCCGCCGTGATTTTCTATCAGAACGGCAAGGAAGTGAATCGTGTCATCGGCGATCCGCCCGGCGCCATCGAGGAGCTGTTCCTCACAATCCTGAAGTGATCCATGAAACTGGCCTCCAACCGTGTGCTGCTGGTCACGGCGCGCATTCTGCACGTTGCCGTCGCGCTTGTCTTTATTCTCGCCGCGACGATGAAGGCGCTGGACCCGCAGTCGTTTATTGAGCAAATCGCCACCTACGGCATTTTCCCCGATCTCTCCTGGCTCGCCGCCTGGGTGCTGATCATCGTGGAATTCATGCTTTCCTTTGCGCTGATCGTCAATTTCTGGCCACGCGTCACGCCGCTGCTCATGAGCGCGCTGTTGCTGTTCTTCATCGGCATCACAGCGTATGGCATGTCCATCGGCCTTGGCGAAAATTGCGGCTGCTTCGGCAATCTCGTGCATCGCGGACCGGAGACGGTTATTATCGAGGATGCGGTGATGCTGCTCGCCATGCTGTTCGCGCTGCTGGTGTACTGGCACAAGCCCGTGCCGGGTCAGAATTGGCGCGCGGTGGTGACGGTGGCTGGCGGAGTGCTGGCTGTGCTGCTCGTCGCGTTCAGCGCGCGCATTCCTGCCGACGATCTCATCACCCAACTACGTCCGGGTGCGCAATTCAGCACCTGGCCCATCGATGGTCTGTACGGCACCGATCTCAACAGCGGTACCCATGTTGTCTTCCTCTTTACCGTGCACTCCGACGACTTGCAGCGCGATGTGAACCGCATGAACAGCATCGCGCAGCATCCCGCCGCCGTGGGTCCGGTGGGTCTGGTGATCGACGGCACGCAGCATCTCACCTCGCTCATGTTCGAGTATGCGGCTGCCTTTCCCATTGGCGCCATCGAACCGCGCTTCGCCCGCCCGCTGTACCGCACACTGCCGCGCGTGTTCATTCTCCACAATGGAGCGGTGACGCACACCTGGTCGGAACTTCCTGACGCCGCTGATGTTGTGTCTGCGATACAATCCATCAGCAAGGAGACGCAGCGGAAGTGAAAATTTATACAAGAACCGGAGACAATGGCATGACCGCCCTGTTCGGCGGACGACGTGTGGGCAAGGACAGTGTGCGCATCGAGGCCTATGGAACGGTGGACGAACTCAACGCGCAACTGGGAGTGGCCCGGGCGGCAGCGCACGATCTTGAATTGACGGATCGACTTGCGCAATTGCAGAACATGCTGTTCGTACTCGGTTCCGATCTCGCCACACCCATTGACAATACGCAGGTCAACATACAGCGCATCGACGACAGCCACATCGCGCGCATCGAGCGCGCTATCGACGAAGTGGAGGCGCGTCTCGAGCCCATTCGTTACTTCATTCTGCCGGGGGGGTCGCCCGTTGCAGCGCAGTTGCACGTGGCGCGTACGGTGTGCCGCCGCGCCGAGCGTTCGGTGGTGCAACTCGCCGCCATGGAGGAAATCAACGAAGCGGATCTGCGTTTCGTGAATCGTCTCTCGGATTACCTGTTTGTGCTTGCCCGCTTCGCCAACGCGGTGGCGGGTGTGTCCGACACGCAATGGAGCAAGGAGGAGTAACAGGTCATGTTCATCGCCATCGCGGGAAATATCGGTTCGGGCAAATCCTCGCTCACATCGCTGCTGCATCAGAAATTCGGCTGGGCGCCGCATTTCGAATCGGTGGACGACAATCCCTATCTGCCGGATTTCTACGCCGACATGCGGCGATGGTCCTTCCATCTCCAGGTGTACTTTCTTTCGAAGCGCTTCATGCTCCATCGCGGCATCGCGCAGTCGGGCAAGGATGTGGTGCAGGATCGATCGATTTACGAGGATGCGGAGATTTTCGCGTTGAATCTGCATGCCATGGGGAACATGGACGACCGCGATTACGAAAATTACCGTGCGCTGTACGAAGCCATGACCAGCTATCTCAAGGCACCCGATTTGCTGGTGTACTTGCGAGCTTCCGTGCCCACCTTGCAGCGCCAGATTCAGCTTCGTGGCAGGGAGTTCGAACAGACCATCGCGACCGAGTATCTCGTGCGGCTCAACACGCTGTACGAGGATTGGATACAGCGCTACACGCTGGGACCCACGCTGGTGATCGACACCGACAGCACAGATTTCGTGCATGACATGCAGCGGCAGGAGGAAGTGCTGTACACCATCGAGCATGCCGTCCGCCGGCGCAAGGTGTAGACCATGGGGCGCCTGCGTGCCGCGGTTATTCCCGCTATTCTTCTCCTCTATTCCATTTCCCTCGCGGCGCAGCCCGCCACATTGCGGGGCCGCGTCACCGACGAAGCTGGCCTGCCGCTGATTTCGGCGAATGTGGCATTGCGCGGCACCGTGCTCGGCAGCGCTACGGACGCGGAGGGCCGGTATCGCATCGCCTCCCTTCCTCCCGGACGTCCCCTCGTGCTGAACTGTTCGATGATCGGTTACGGCACGTTCAGCGTGACGCTCACCCTGCAAGCAGGTGAGGAGCGCGTGCTCGATATCACGCTGAAGGAAAGCAGCATCAGCACCGGCGAAGTGATTGTCACGGCGGGGAAGCATGCGCAGAGCCTGGAAGAGGTTCCCGTCAGCGTGTCCACCTGGGATGCGCGGGATATTCAGGAGCGAGGCATCACCTCGCTGGACAATGCCTTGCGCCGCATTCCGGGCGTGAACATCACCGAGGATCAGATCAATATTCGCGGGTCGAGCGGCTACAGCAGGGCTGTGGGCAGCCGCGTGCTGTTGCTGGTGGATGGCGCGCCCGTGCTGGCGGGCGATGCGGGTGAAGTGAAATTCGATGCCGTGCCAATGTTCAACGTCGAACGCATCGAGGTGGTGAAAGGGGCGGGTTCGGCGCTGTACGGTTCGAGCGCGCTGGGCGGAGTGATCAACGTGATCACCACCGAACCGCGCGAAAGCATGCTGCGCGTGCGTGCGCATGCCGGAGCGTGGGACGAGCCGCGTCATGACCAGTGGATATGGTGGGGAAGTGGCGCGCAGTGGATGGCGGGCATGGATGCCATGTACGGTGATGCGCGCGGTCCGCTGGCCTACAGTATTGCCGGTGGCCTGCGCCGCGACCAGGGGTATCGTCAGCTTGACGACAACACGGAATGGAATCTCAACGGCCGCGTGTGGTATCGCTTTTCGCCCGAGCGCAATCTGAGTGTGAGCAGCAGTTACAGTTCGAACGAGCGAGGGAACTGGGTGTTCTGGCGCGATCTGGCGCATGCCATGCAGCCGCCGGCTGACAAGGATTTGACCGAGCGTGTGCATTCCACCAAATGGCATAGTACGGCGCTGTACCGCGTCACCCATGGCCCGCGTTTCGCGTCCACCTCGCGCCTGTCGGTGTACCGCACGGCCTTCGATACGGAGAGCGACACCTCCGATTTTTCGCTGCGGCCCAGCGACAAGGTGCAGAGTACCGCCATGCAGGCCAGCGCCGAGTGGCAGGGCGCGTGGGCGATGAGCCGCGATCAGCTGCTCACCTTCGGCTCGGAACTGAGCTATTCGTGGGTGGATGCCCGTATTTACGGACAGCGCGACGGCTACGGCGTGGCGGTGTACGCACAGGATGATGTGGCATTGGGCGAGCGTCTGCATCTTTCGGCCGGTGCGCGCTTCGATGCGACGAGCATCGACACGCTGGAAACCGACATGCAGGTGAATCCCCGTCTGGGCATCGCCTGGAAGCCGTGGAGCGAAACCACCCTGCGGGCGTCCTATGGCTGGGGTTTCCGTTCGCCGTCCATCGCCGAGCGCTTTGCCACGGCGAGCACGGGCGGCATCATCACCAAGCCGAATCCCACACTCAAGGCCGAGCGCAGCACCTCGTACGAATTCGGCATCCGGCGCACGCTGCCCTGGGCCACGGTGCTGGACGCGGCGGTGTTCTGGAACGACTACTCGAATCTGGTCGAGCCCACGGTGGATCCCGCCGACGGGCGCATCGTGTTCCGCAACATCACCGAAGCACGCATTCGCGGGTACGAACTCACCTTCGAGAGCGAGCCATGGGGATTGTTCGATTGTTCGGCCGCCTACACCTATCTCTTCCCCGAGGATATGTCCGACGGTTCCGTACTGAAATATCGTCCCCGGCATTTGCTGTACGCTGCCGCCGGGTTGCAGTGGGGTGCCTTCCGCTTTGGCGTGGATGCGCGGTATGTGTCGCGCATGGAGACGCTGGACAAGGAGTTGACCATCGTCATTCCCGACGCCGATCGCCGTGTCGCCACCTATGTCACCGATCTGCGCCTGTCGTGGAGCGGTGCGTTCATGGGCCTGCCGCTGCGCTGCACCGCGCTGGTGGACAATGTGTTCAACTATCACTACACCGAAGTCATCGCCAACCTTTCTCCCGTTCGTCAGTACCGCCTGATGCTGGAAACCGGCTGGTAAGAATTTGCCATCGTAACGGATCCATTTGAGTACCGCGCGCAGCAGGCGGTCGGCGTCGCGTTGCATCCGCGCGTTTCGCGCCCGCTCCTTCCCGGTCGTGGTCTTCCCGTGCAGTCATGGCGAAAAAAATCCCGCCACGAGGGCGGGATGAAAAACTCTATCGGGGAATCCGTACGTGCAGGGATTGCCTACTTGAGCATTTTCAACTCATAGTCCGCATTGCGCGCGTAGGCGGGATCCTTTTTCGCATTGGTGAAGGCGTCCTTGGCTTTGGCCATGTTGCCCATGTTGCGATAGGCGAGACCCATTTCGAAGTACGCGGCGCCTTTCGGTCCTTTGATCAGCTTGAGTGCTTCCTCGGCCGACTTGACGGCTGCATCGTACTTGCCGTCCTTGTTGTAGGCCTGCGCGAGAATGATGTGGGCCTTGTCGAATTTCGGATCGTGTTCGATGGCTTTTTTCGCCATCTCGATCGCGCCGCTCACATCGCCGTTCTTGATCTGGTCGGCGGCACGGGCGGCCTGCGCGGCGGCGAGGCCTTTCTTGGCGGGACCGAGCGTGGGATTTTCCTTCAGTCCTTTTTCATAATTGTCGATGGCGGCCTGATAGTCGCCCTTGCCGAACTGCGATCCTGCCAGCGCAACATAGCCCGCGGCGAATTTGGGATTCAACTTGATCGCTTCTTCGAAGGACGCGATGGACTCGTCCACCTTGCGTGCCTTTTTCTCGGCGAGGCCGCGCTGGTAGAAGTAGAACTCGTGCTTCTCGATTTTGATGGCGGCGTTGTACTTGCCGATGGCGCCTTCAAAGTCGCCGGATTTCAGCAGAGCGTTGCCTTCGTTGAAAAGTTTCTTCGCCTCGTTGTTGCTCTGCGCGAAGGCCGTGGACAACGACAGGGAAGCGAACAGGAACAGAATGAAGAGAGATTTTCCTTGCATCGTGGTTCTCCTTGCACCGAGAATCGGTGGTCGAGTGTAGCGAAGATTCGGCGAGGAACAATTCGGCTGGAAACGTGGAGTGCGGAAGGCGGGACTTGAACCCGCATGCCCTTTCGAGCGCCACCCCCTCAAGATGGTGTGTCTGCCAATTTCACCACTTCCGCGTACTCTTTCTGGTGAGGCTGGATGGGTTCGAACCATCGACCCTCTGCTTAAAAGGCAGATGCTCTACCACTGAGCTACAGCCCCGCCACAAAAAGTGGTCCTTTAAGCTAGAAAATTTTTTGCGCCGGATCAAGATGTCGCCGATTCTTCTTGGAAATTTTTTCTTGCATCTTGAAACGCGGCCACAAGCAGAATCAACCGGCCGCCGGCCCGATTTGTTCCGCCTCACGGAGTGTTTTCCTCATGCGCTACGATCTTCTCGTACTCGATCTCGACGGCACGCTGCTCGATTCCTTCGCCGGCATACACAACGCGGTGAACGCCTTGCTACGCACGCTCGACCTTGAAGCGCTCCCGGCCGATGATGTGCGCGCGTGCATCGGTCGGGGCGTGCGGCATCTGTTGCGCTGCGCGCTCGAGCACGCGGGCGCCGTCGACACGGACCCCGCCGCGCTGCTCGGCACCTATGCGGCCTTGTACGAGCGTCACGGACTGGAGCACACCATCCCGTATCCTGGAGTGACGAACACCCTGCGCGCGCTGCAAGCACGCGGGTGCCGCCTCGCGGTACTCAGCAACAAACCCGAAGACGCTTCGCTGCGGCTGCTGCGCCATCTCGGTATGGATGCGCTGTTCGAACGCGTGGCTGGCGGCGACAGCTTCACGGAAATGAAACCGTCGCCACTGCCTTTGCTCACGATGATCGCGGACCTGGGCGTTGAGACCTCGCGCACGTTGATGGTGGGGGACTCGGTGTACGACATCGAATGCGCACGTGCGGCGGGCGTGGATGCGTGTGCGGTGAGTTATGGCTTTCAGCCGGTGGAAATGCTGAAGGCGCTCGACCCGGAGTACCTGGTGAGCGCCTTCGATATGATCAGGGACATCGTCGAGGGGACGATCGATCGCGGTCAGTCGAAGATGTAATACAGTCCGACCTGCGGCAAGGGGAGGAATACGCCATCGGTGAAATAGGTGAGACCGAGCGAGGTGCTGAACACCATGGTGCGCGCGAAGGCCCAGTCGTAGGCCAGGCCGAAGCCCGCGCGGAACGGACCTTCGAGCTTGTCGTCGCCGTCCTTGCCGTTCGTGTACAGACCCATTCCCACAAACCCGTAGAAGCGGTTACGACCATCGAGATCGAAATCGAATTGGCCTTCGATGCCGATGTCGCCCACCATGTCGCCGCTGCCTTTGAAGGCGCCGCCGGCGAGTTGGAAGCCGAAGCGCCCCTGGGGATGGAAGCGCGCCGCCAGGCCCATGCCCGACATGAGGCCGGCCTGCAAGCCCACGCCCCAGCGCTCCTTCTGCTGATAAAACTCCGTCTGTTCCTGGGCGCGCAGTGGTGTTGCGGCAGCGATCAGGACAAGCGCAACGAGTGTAATGAGGAATGTTCCGTACCGCATAATGGAGACCCTTTTACTTGTTCGTATGCGGCAAGCTAGGTAATTTCAAGGAAAGTTCAAATGAGGCGGAGAACGACGTGAGTGAGATTGTCATCCAGACCGACGCGAAACCCGAAGACCTGATTCCCCAACTGCATGCGATACTCGATCCCACCGAGCCGCCGGTGACCACGATGGCGAATGTGGCCTCGTTGTTCTACTGGTCGCTCGACGCGGTGAACTGGGTGGGATTCTATATCCTCGATGGCGATGCACTGCGGCTCGGGCCGTTCCATGGAAAACCCGCGTGCACCATACTCGCGTTGGAAGAGGGTGTGTGCGCCGCAGCCGTCCGCGAGAAGCGGATGATGAACATTCCCGATGTAATCAACTTCGATGGCCATATCGCGTGTGATCCCGCATCCCGTTCGGAACTCGTGGTGCCAATACTGGTCCACGGCGAGGTATGGGGCGTGCTCGACATCGACAGTCCCGTGCACAAGCGTTTTTCGCTGGTGGACGAGCGCTTGTTCACCGAAGCCGCCGCATTGATCGGTGCGCATCTTGAGGCCTGGAAGGGGCGGATTTTTCCCGCTTGACATGCGCCATTCGATACTCTAACTTGTCTTGTTCCATTTTTTCCATCCAATCAGAGAAACGTATAGACACTTCGGTACCGTTGCAGTTTTTTCCATACGGATCGTCCGCACCGGATGTCACAGGCAATTCACGTTTCTCATCAACGCGCACCGCGATCGCAGGGCTGCTACCGCCTTGTCGCTACCATATTGCCCGCAGGGCTGCCGGCTGATATGAGCAGGTTTGCGGAAATGCGGCGCATGCTCGCATCGCCGCTGGGACGGAATACCCTGCTGCAGATGCTGGCAATGGCGGCGAATTCCGCATTGGGCATCCTGGTGTATGGATTGCTCGCCAGCGCGCTCAGTGTGGAGGATTTCGGTACCTACTCGTTTATCGTCGCCCTGTTTGCCTTTACGGGGATGTTCTTCGATTTCGGCATTGCTCCCGCGGGAATGCGCCTGATTGCGATTGAACAAGACGCGGCCGCGCAACGGTCGATGGCGGGTGCGCTGCTTGTGCTGTCGAGCGGTGTCGGTATGCTCTACGCACTTTGCATTGCCGCCGCGTCCATGCTCGTGGATGCGTGGTTTCACCAGGGTGCGGGGCGCGTGCTGCTGCTGGCCGCACCTCTCGCGGCGATGCTGCCGTTGTACGAGATGGTGCTGTCGATGAGTCAGGGTGGTGGCAACATCCGGCTTCTCTCGCTGGCCATCGTGCTTCCGCGAGTGCTGCTGGTGGGGCTGTTGCTTGTGCCTGGCCTCGTTGCCTCGGATGTGTCGCGCGCGGTGCTGGTCACCTTGCTTGCGAGCGGCCTCACCGTGTTGGTGGTGGTCACCGTGCTGCACCCTTCGCTGCGCGGTGTGCGGCAGGCGATACGCACGGTGTTCAAGGAGGTGCGGGCCTTCGGTCGTGATGTATACACTGGCCGCGTGGTGGATGGATTGGCAACGGGATTGGATAAAATTCTGATCACGAAGTTTCACGGACCCACACCGGTGGCCTTCTACTCCATCGCGCTGACCATGGCAATGCCCATCGGACTGTTCAACCGCGCATTGGCGCAAAGCTCCTACAAGTCCTTCACCGGCATGGACGCCATTCCTGCGCGCGTACTCCGTGGCAGCGCGATTTGGGCGCTGGGCGGAGGGGCGGCTGTTGCGGTGTTGGGGCCGGTGTTGGTTCCGGTGTTTTTCCCGGGCGCATATAATTCCGCCTTGCAGGTGCTGCCGCTATTGGCGCTCGGCGTGGCATTGGGCGCGCTCAACAGTCCGTACAATGCCTTTCTCGCCGCGAAGCGGCAGGGAAAGGCCATTCGCATCATGTCCATCAGCACGTCGGTCACGAATATTGTGCTGAATCTGCTGCTCATCCCGTTCTGGGCCATGACAGGAGCAGCCATCGCATACATCGCCACCTACGCCCTGAACATCGGCATGAATGTGTACTACTATCGCCGCGCGCGAAACCTCGGAACAGGTGAAGGGCGATGAACACGAATGGACGGATTTTTACGTTGCACGATATAGTCCCGCATGGCAGTTTGCGGGATGGCATTTCCTCTTCCAATGGACATGGAATCCGTATGATGCGTCTCCGCTACATACTGTTGTTCGCCACGCTGCTACTAGCATCCGCCCATGCGCAGGACCTTCGTATTCGTCAGCAGGACGCGGGTGGATTGCTCATCGAGTACCGACCCTCGGCGACAGTCACACGACTGCCCTCCGGCGAGACGCGCGTGGACATTGTTGATGGCGTGTCCGCTTTTGCTGTGGGCGATCCACGAGTCCCGCAGTTGCGCACGCTGCTTGGCCTTCCTTCCACCGTCGGCAATCGTGTGACGGTGGTGGAAATGGATTATCGCGACGAGCAGGGTGTGGATCTCGCGCCGGTGACCATTCCCCGTCAGGACGATGAGGAGATCACCACACCGCGCGGTCCGCTGTACTCGGCGTCGGGATTCATTCCCGCGTCGATAGCATCGTTGGAACATGTCGGCATTGCACGCGACCGCATGTTTGGCGATCTGGTGTTGAATGCCGCGCAGTACAATCCCGCAACACGCGTGCTCCGCGTGTACACCCGTCTGGTGTTGCGCGTGGACTTCGGCAGTGCGCGGGAGCGCTTTGCAGCAGTGACGCCCGGCGAGGAAGTGCCATCGCAACTACTCAACGCGTCACAGGCGCGTGCCTGGAAGCTGCAACGTCCGGCGGCGATTGCCAAATCCACGGCGAACAGTCTGGCCTCGGGTGCGTGGTATCGCATCACTGTGGCGCAGACCGGCGTCTATCGCCTGTCGCGCGCCTGGTTCAGCGCGGCCGGCATCGATGTGGCTGCGCTCGATCCGCGGACGATCCGTCTGTTCAGCAGCGGAGGCAGGGAATTGCCGCGCGATCTCGACGCGAAGCGCCCCGAGCCGTTGCAGGAAGTGGCGATAGAAGTGGTGGGCGGCGATGACGGGCGTTTCGATGAGGATGATTACGTGCAGTTTTTCGGCATGGGAACGAGCGGCTTCGACTACAATCCCGCCTCGGGCCTGTACGAGCATTACATCAACCGCTTCGCGGATGAGAACGTGTTTCTCATGACCTTTGGTGGAGTGCCGGGCAAGCGCATCGCGCAACAGGCCTCGCTCAGCGATCCGCAACCCTACACGCCCGCATGGTTCAACGGCCGTGAGTTCGAGGAAGAGGAAGTGACCAATCTGATGAATTCCGGATCGATGTGGTTCGGAAAACGGTTGATACCCGGTGCGGGCAGTGCCTCCTCCATTGCGTATGCAAGGCGTTTGCACGGACTCGTGCGCAACGAGCCCGTGGTGTATCGTGTGCAAGTGGTGGGCAGCTCCGAAGTGACGCATGGTTTTACCGTGCGCGACGGTGAGCGCGAGCTGGGCAGCATTTCGCTGGGAACGGTGTCCTTCGCTTCGGAAGTGGACGATGTGGCGAAAATCTCCGGACCGCGCACGTTCAGCGGTACCGGACAGCTCCCCGATGATCGTGCCACGGTTACGCTGACGTATTCGTCGAGCAGCTCCGACCGCAGCCGCGGTGGCTATGTGGATTGGGTGGAATGGCATTACGCGCGCCGTTTCGAGCCGCTGAACGATGAGCTGCTGTTTTCGGCGCCCGATACCACAGCGGTGGTGGAATTCGTGATCAACGGCTTCACCACCAGCGATATCGTTCTGTACGATATAACGGATTGGGCGAGTGTAACGCGCATTGCCAATGCCAACATCAGCGGTGGCACGGTGCGCTTTCAGGTGTCGAACGAGCGAGGCAAGCCGCGGCAGTTTCTAGCAGTGGCTCGCCCCGCGCTGAAGACGGCTCCCGCGCCGGTCGGCGTTCCCAATTCGGGTCTGTTGACGCAGAGCGGGGCCGAGTTCGTTATCATTACCAACGATCAGCTTGCCGAAGCGGCGCAGCGCCTCAAGGCACATCGAGAGCGAGCCGGTGAGGACAGGATCAGCACCGCAGTGGTTCGACTAAGCGAGATTTACAATGAATTTGCCTCCACCTTGCCGGACCTGACCGCGATACGCGATTTCGTTGCGCACGCGGTAAAACGCTGGCCCACGCCGCCGCGCTACGTGCTGTTCCTCGGCGATGGACATTTCGATTACCGCAATCGCACCACGGCCGAGCCCATACTGTTGCCTGTGGTCGAATCGGAGAATTCCATCAACAAAATCGATTCGTATGTGTCCGACGACTACTACGCAAAGGTGGTGGGTACGCCACGCAACGACGCGCGTGTGGATGTGGCCACTGGCCGCATTCCAGTGCTGACACTCGCCGAAGCGAATGCCGTGGTGGACAAAATTATCCGTTACGAAACGCAGCCTGCCTTCGAGCCCTGGCGCAACCACGTCACCTTCGTGGCCGACGACGGATGGAATTCCTCCCGTGACAGCGATGGTCCGGAGCACACGGCGCAATCCGAGCGACTGACCTCGAGCGTCCCGGCGTCGATGGATCAGCGAAAAATCTACATCGTCTCCTATCGCACCGAAATCACGGCTTCGGGACGGCGCAAGCCCGACGCGGCGGCGGCCATTGTGGATCAGATCAATCAGGGCACGCTGCTGGTGAATTACACAGGCCATGGCGCACATGACGTGTGGACGCAGGAGCGGATTTTCGTGTCCGATGTGACCGTTCCCCAGTTGACCAATGCGGATCGTCTTACCTTCATGTGCGCGGCCACCTGCACCTTCGGCCTGTACGATGCTCCGGGAGTGCGCAGCGGGACCGAACTGCTGCTGCTCAAGCCCGATGGCGGCAGCATCGGCGCATTGTCCTCGCCCCGCGTGGTGTTTTCGGATCAGAACAGCGCCTTCAACAAGGAATTTCTCGAGAATCTGCTCAACAAGGGACGTGAAGACGATGGTCGTGCGAAGCGCCTGGGTGAGGCGATATACAGCACCAAGCAGCGCTACAGTGGTGTAGCGGGCTATGAGAAATTCCATCTCTTCGGCGATCCGACCACGCGTCTCGCCTTGCCGCGCTATGCAGCCACGTTGGAGGAAATCCGCATCAACGACGAGGCGGTGAGCGCCGACACGGTGCAGCTGCGGGCGCTGAGCAAGGTGACGCTGCAGGGCAGCGTGCGCGACGGCGAAGGGCGCGTGTGGGAGGGTTTCAGCGGCACCACCGATGTGAGTTTGTTCGATGCGGACCGCTACGTGGTGATCAACGATCCCCCCAAATGGATCAACTACACCTACCGCCTGCAGGGTGGCTTGCTGTATCGCGGCAAGGCCAGCATCGCCAACGGACGTTTCACGGTCAGTTTCATTGTACCGAAAGACATTTCCTACGAAAACAACAACGGTCGCCTCGCGATGTATTTCGACAATGCGGCGGTGGACGGCGCCGGATTCTTTGCCGACCTGCGCGTGGGAGGTTCCGATACCAGCAGCGTACAGGACGAGACCGGTCCGGTGATTGCGTTGTACATGGACACGCGCACCTTCCGTCCCGGCGACGTGGTGAACAGCGAAACCACACTGCTCGCGGATTTGTTCGATGAAAGCGGCATCAATACAACGGGTCTGGGCATTGGACACAATCTGGAAGCCTGGTTGGACAACGGCAGCACCGGCATTGTGCTCAACGATTACTACACCGGCGAAGTGGATTCTTATCAGAAGGGTACGGTGACGTATCGCTTCCGTGGCCTCGAGCCCGGACAACATACACTGCGGCTGCGTGCGTACGACATTTTCAACAATTCCAGCATGGCCGAAACCTGGTTCACCGTCGCCGGAAGCAGCGATTTGACGCTGGCCGACGTGCTGAATTACCCGAATCCCATGCGCGATGAAACATCGTTCACTTTCCGCCACAATCTGGGCAATCCGGTGAACGTGGACATCAAGATCTACACGTTGTCGGGCCGGCAGGTGCGCGTGCTCGAAGCGCGCAACATCGCCGAACGCTTCGTGGCTGTGCCCTGGGACGGCCGCGATGAGGACGGCGACGCGTTGTCGAACGGCGTGTATCTCTACAAAGTGATTTGCCGCACAGTTGACGGCGGCATGGGCAGCGAGGTGTTGGGCCGGCTGTCCCTCTTGCGATGACGACGGTTGCGTAACCCCGAAACAAGCAATAACTTTACTATTCTATCATCGACCATACGAGGAATTACATGATCGGAAAAAGCATTCACGTCGTCGGCGCGTTCGTTGTGGCGCTGCTGTTGGTTGGCCAGGCCGGAGAGGTCGCGGCGCAAACCACGGCGGTGCCGTTTTTGCTGATTTCGCCGAGTTCACGGAACAGCGCAATGGGCGAGAGTGGCGTGGCGATCGCGGATGATGTGTCGGCCATTTTCTGGAATCCCGCGGGCCTCGGATTCCAGCGCGGCATGGAATTGAGCCTGAACCACTCGAACTGGCTGCCGCAGTTCGCGCAAAGCGATCTGTTCTTCGAGTATGCCAGCTACAAGATGGATGTGCCGTCGATTGGCGGTACGCTCGGCGCGGCATTGACCTATCTGAATCTGGGTGAATTCGAGCGCCGCGACGAAGGCAACAATCCTCTTGGCACATTCAAGAGCTACGAGATCGCCTTCACCACCTCGTACGGTACGCAACTCGATGAGGATTTCGCTCTCGGTGTCGGACTGCGCATCATCCACAGCTCGCTGTCGGTGGTGGCCACCGCGCGCGAGCAGGGTTCGGGTACGGCCACGGCCGTGGCGGGCGATGTGGGTATACTGTATCGTCCGTCGAAGTTTACGCTGCCGTTCAGCAACACCGATATTGGTGGACGTTTCGGCATCGGTGCTTCTATCACGAACATCGGTCCGTCGATCAGCTATATCGATGAGGATCAGGCCGATCCGCTGCCCACGGCGTTGCGCCTCGGTTTCAGCTATGATCTCGTCAAGGAGAAGTACAACACGCTGACGTGGACGACGGATGTGACCAAGCTGCTTGTGAGCCGCACCGACCGCAAGGCGGATCCCTTTTACGAGGCGATTTATAAAAGCTGGGACGTGGACAATGTCATGAACACGTTCACGCTGGGCACCGGCTTCGAGTACTGGTATTCGCAGCTTGTGGCTCTGCGCTTCGGCTTCTTCCATGAGGATCCGAGCCTGGGCAATCGTCGCTTCCTGACCTTCGGCGCCGGTGTGCGTTACGATATCTACGGATTCGACTTCAGCTACATTTCCACCGCGATTTCGGATGACGACACGGTGAGTCCGCTGTCCGAGACGCTGCGCTTCACGCTGACGGTGAACTGGAATCGCGGCAGCGGTCCGGCCGACGACGGTACGCGCATCCCCGCCGACGACGCGGCGAACTAAGAGCGGCACAGGTATCGGGCGGATGGCGTGCGCTATTCGCCCGCACCTCGATCACACACATTGGCAACACGGATTCCGGGGCTGTCCCGAATATCACGCGCGCGGGTCGCGGCTCGATGCTCGCGAAAGCCCGGGCGGATGTTCGCGGCAGCCCCGGACGTCCTGATGCCATCGACATCGCACCCAGGCATCCGACATTTGTTTTCCACATTGGATCGTCCGTCATGCAACGAACAGGGATAGCCACACTCCTCAGTTTTGTTCTCATCGCCAGCGCCGTCGCGCAGCAGCGGACGCCCGTTGCGCCGATGCTTTCCCATGGCTTCATCGCGCAGGGCGCAGCCGCCGGCATTGAGGCGCGGCAGCTTCCCGACACGGTGCGCCTGCTTGCGGTGATGGTGGATTTTCAGGTGGACGACGACAATCGCACGAGCGGGACGGGGAAATTCGGTTCGATTTACGAATACGATTATGGCACGGAAATCCTGGATCCGATGCCGCACGATCGCGCGCATTTTCAAGCGCATGTGCAGTTTCTCGAAAATTACGTCCGCAAGGTATCGGGACGCCGCACTATCCTTGCTGGCGACGTGCTCGACGGTGTGGTAACGGTGAGCGGCAAGATTGCCGACTATTCCTTCCGCCGCAACGAGAAGGAAACGCCTGTGGCGCGCCTCGCGGTGGAGGCATGGGAAAAGGCCGTGCAGCAATTCCCGCAGACGGATTTTTCTTCCTACAACATGTTTGTGGTATTTCACGCTGGCAGGGGACGGGACATTGATCTGGTAAGCATTCAGGGCTTCGATCCGACGCCGCTGGATATTCCTTCGCTTTCGTTCACGCTGGATGCATTCAAGCGTTTGCTGGGAAATGATTTCACCGGCATACCCGCGGGCGGCGGTTTCCGTATCGAAAACTGCGCGGTGCTTCCCACGACCAACAATCGCGAGATCGACAACATCGATGGATCGCGAAGTTTGCTGGAGATCACCATCAACGGCCTGCTCGCCGCGAGCTTTGGCACCTACGCGGGGCTGCCGGATCTTTTCAACACCACCACCGGGAAAACCGGTATCGGACGCTTCGGTCTGATGGATGGAGAGGGCATTTTCGCCTATGGCGGCATTTGCCCACCCGAACCCTCGGCGTGGGAGAAGCAGCAACTGGGTTGGATGCGTCCCCGCGTGGCCGAGCCCGGGACGCGCAACTATTTGCTGAGCGCGTCCGATTCGCTGTCCACGGCGGATGTGTTGCGCGTGCCGATCACCGACAAGGAGTATTGGCTGGTGGAAAACCGCCAGCGCGACCTCGCGGGCAATGGACAACTGGTGACCTTCATTTCCGGTGGTCGCGTGCAGCAACTTCGTTTTCCCAAAGACACGCTGGGCTTCGACAACGGCAATGTGCAGCAACTCAAGGGTGTGGTGATCGATGTCGAGGACATTGACTGGAGTTTGCCCGGGGGTCGTGTGGTGGCCGACGACAAAGAGGCGCGCGTCAACGGGGGCCTGTTGATCTGGCACGTGGATGAACGCATCATCGAGCGCAATCTGGTGGGCAACACGGTGAACAACGCCGTTCCGCGCGGCGTGGACCTCGAACAGGCAGGTGGTCCGCAGGACATCGGGCTCGACGTGCAGACCGTATTTGGGACACAGACCGGCACGGGATCGCAACTCGACTACTGGCTGCGCGACAATATCTCGCCGGTGTACAAAAACCGTTTCGCGGCGGAGACCTCGCCGAACACACGGGCGAACTCCGGCGCGTTTTCCAACGTGACGATGGATAAGTTTTCCACTGCCGGTCCGATCATGTCCTTGGATGTGACTCTGGGCAGTGACGTGCTCGCGCCGATGACGGGATTCCCGGTGGATTACTCCGCCGTGCTTGGTGCGGGCGCGCGGTTGCGCTTCCTGCACGCGGAGGATATCGACCGTGATGGCGCCGAGGAGTTTGTGGTACTGGCCGACGCGGGTGAAACGGGGCAGGGCTCGCTGCTGCTGACGCGCGGCGACGGCACGCCATGGCTCGCCTCTTCGCAGCTCGCGGCGCGTTTTAACGGCGAAGCTATCGACGCGCCAGCCATTGGCGACATCAATGGCGACGGAGTGCCGGAGATTGTTGTGATCAGCCGGAGTGCCGACGCCCACGAGTTGCTGGTCTTCACCGCGAAGGATGCGGACGCGGATGGCGCATTGGATCGTGTGCAAGAGCAGCGCTACGCGTTTGTGGACGGCGTGCCAACGCTACTGAATCCGCGTCCACTCATCGCACACGGTGTGGCGATATGCTACCGTAGCGGGGTGACCTCCGACAGTTTGCTGGTACTTGGTACACAATTCGCCCGCATGCCGCTGAATACCTTGCCGCGCGCGGCGCAGGAGCGCACGCTGACCATACTGCCGTTGGACGAGGCGGGCATGCTGTTCGTGGCAAGTTCGCTCGCCGATCGTGCGGTTTCCATTACAGGCAATCCTCAGGACATCCATTTTTCCGACATTGTGCAAATTCCGATTGCCGCCGAATCCACGCTCGATGCGTTGATGGTGGATAGCGATGGCGACCGCACGCGCGAACTTGTGCGGCGGCAGATGGTGGATGGCCGCTCGCTGCTCCGCATCTCCCGTTACGCGCTTGGCGCCGGTTTCTCGGCCGCCCCGCGCGAGAGCACCTCGCCATTGCCGATCGGCGCTGCGATGACGCTGGCGAGCGCGGACATGGACGGAGATGGTGCGAGTGATGTGGTGCTTGCGGACAGCAGTGGACGCGCGGTGGCACTGAACCACGCGTTGGTGAGTGTGGATTACTTTCCGGTGGCGGTGAACGCACGTTCGTTGCACACTGTACGCGGCGCTGGCGCGCAGGATGTGCTGTATGCCGCCGGAGCGTCGCAGTTGCAGCAACTCGGCGTCAAGGCGGGTGTGGCGGATGGTTTTCCGGTGGCGCTGACCGATGCGGTGGCGGCAGCCACCTTCGTGGCTCCGGGCATGAAACTCGGCTTCGCAGTACTGACCGAGGCCGGCACCTTGCAGGCCTTCCGTACGGGACACGATGTAGCGCAACGCTCCGCGTTATTGTGGAGTACGCTGCATGCGGATGCGCGGAATTCGCGGCAGGCGCCGCTCGCCGGGCAGATGGTGCAGCCGGTGTCGGCATTTTTCCCCGAAGCGCGCTGCTACAACTGGCCGAATCCGGTGTATGATGGCAGCACGCGCATACGCTTCTTTGTTTCGCACGACGCCGACGTGACCGTGGCGATTTACGATCTCGCTGGCGACAAGGTGGCCGAATTGAAGGAACGTGCCGTGGGCGGCATGGACAATGAAATTCTCTGGGACGTGCGCGACATTCAGAGTGATGTGTATCTCGCGAAAGTCACCGCCGAGGCGTCCGGTAAGAAGGGCGAGAAAATCATCAAGATTGCCGTGGTGAAATAGCGCGGGGCTGTCGCGGCACCGTGTGATCGACGAATCAGCAAGCAATGACATTCATGACACGCATTTTCCCTTTCCTTGCCACACTCGCTGTGGCGATGTTTCTCGCGCTGCCCGCCGTGGCACAGCCCGACGCGTACTCCGCTCCGGAGCTGCAATGGCGCACCATCACCACGAAGCATTTCCACGTGCATTATCACGAGGGTGCCGAGCGCAGTGCTCGCGTGATTGCGCGCATCGCCGAGGACGTGTACGGTCCCATCACAACGCTGTACCGGCATGAACCGGACGAGCGTGTCAGTTTCATCGTCAAGGATTACTCGGATTACGCGAACGGTGCGGCCTACTTTTTCAACAACAAGATCGAGATTTGGGCATCACCGCTGGATTTCGATCTTCGCGGCACGCACAACTGGCTGCGCAACGTCATCACGCATGAATTCACACATATCATCCAGATACAAGCCGCGATGAAATTCGGGCGCAGCATACCCGCGCTCACCTTTCAGTGGTTCGGTTACGAAAAGGAACGTCGCAGGGATGTGCTGTACGGCTATCCCAACACGCTGGTATCCTATCCGTTTCCGGGCGTGATCGTGCCGCCCTGGTTTGCCGAAGGCACGGCGCAGTTCCAGCGCGGCAAGTTGACCTACGATGCATGGGACGCTCATCGCGACATGATTTTGCGTTGCTATGTGCTTGCAGACTCCATGCTGAGCTGGGGCGAGATGAGTGCGTTCGGCAAAACCAGTCTTGGCAATGAGAGTGTGTACAACGCCGGCTACAATCTGACGCGCTACATTGCCAAGACCTATGGCGAGGATAAATTGGAGGCAATCACGCGGGCCATGGGCAAGCCGCTGGTGTTCACCATCGATGCCGCGATCGAAGACGTACTCGGTATCAGCGGGAGGGATCTGTACGCGCAGTGGCGCCAGGCCTTGCGCGAGGAGTACGCGCAGCGTATTGCTCCCGTGTCGGAGCATCGTGTGGAGGGACGGCGCATCGCGGATGTGGGCTTCGGGAATTTCTACCCGCGCTACTCGCCGGATGGAAAAACCCTGGCGTACACCTCGAACAAGGCCGCGGATTATTTCGGACAATCGTCGCTGTTTCTTTACGACCTGGCGAGCGGAACGGAAAAGGCATTGCTACCGGGCGTGCGTTCCACCCTGTCGTGGTCGCCCGATGGCAAGACCATCGTGTTTTCCAAGTACAATCCGCCGTCCGTGCAGGGTCATCTGTACTACGACCTGTACAAGGTGGACGTGGCAACCGGCGAGGAAAAGCAGCTGACCACCGGCCTGCGCGCATACAATCCCGCGTGGTCGCCCGACGGTTCGAGCATCGCGTTCGTGTATTCGAAAGACGGCACCATCAATCTCGGTCTTGTGCAGGCCGACGGCAGCGGCATGCGCCCGGTGACAGCATTCACCAAAGGCGAACAGGTGATGACGCCGTCGTGGTCGCCCGATGGGAAGTGGATCATCTTTGCCTTCGCTCCGCGCACGCATCGCGGACTTGCGCGCATCCGGCCCGATGGCAGCGGCCTCGAGTATGTGCTGATTGATGGCGAGTACGATTGCCGCGACCCGCGCTATAGCAGCGACGGCAAGCACGTGCTTTACGCCAGCAATCGCACGGGAATTTTCAATATTTACCGCTTGAAGCTCGCGGACGGCACGAGCGAACAACTCACCAATGTGCTGGGAGGCGCGTTCATGCCGGATCTGAATGCCGACGGAACGCTCGCCTACGCGCTGTACACGGCCGGTGGCTACAAAATCGCAACTCTCGATGCTCCGCAGCCGTTGGACGCCGTGGGGCGCGATTACTTGCCGCCGCGTCAGCATTCCTCGCCCATCGCTTCCGCGGATGAGAGTTGGGATTGGAATGCGCTGAACGATTTCGATGACAGCGACACCTCGCGCTACAGCAGTGCTCCGCACTCGCGCCTGTTCCAGAGCATGATGTACTTCCCGACGTTCCGCATCGACAGTTTCAATCCGGACAACGAGGGATTGGAATTGTTCAAACCCGGATTGATGATGTACTCGTCGGACGTGCTGGGGCGCCTGGATTTCATGGCTTCGGCGTCCATCAACATCAAAGGCGAACGTGATCTCTACCTGAATATCACGTACCGCGATAAACTCCCGCTGTTCTCGTCCCTCGGCTTGTATCCCGACCTGAGCCTGGAAGTGTTCAACGTGACGCGCGGCACCACGGCGAACATTCCGTTGCCGCTGGATACGCTCGGTGTGGATGTGGACTTCAACCTGCTCGAGTTTGCCGTGCGACTCGGCCACAACATCGTGGACAACAGCATGCGCCTCGAACTCGGCTATGCGCACAGCCGCTACACCAGCACCACAGGGAGCTTCCGCAATCCGGACAACGAGGCAATTGTACCGGCGCGCGACAATCTGTATCTCGTGGGCAATAATATCAGCGCGGTGTTTCGCTACAAGGATCTCGTGCCCACCCGCGACCATGAAATCAGCCCCATTGGATCGCGATTCACGCTGCACTACGATTACGAGTTCAATAACTACAATCCCGACGGCGAATACGAGATCAAGGGCGGCTTGCTCCTGCCGGTGTATCGCGATTTCAACTTCCATCGCCTCGATGCGCAGTTGAGTGTGGGCGCGCGATTGCCGTGGTGGAATCACGCATTGACCTTGCGCGCGCGCGCCGCCACGATACTCGGCGATCCCGTGGACGAATTTTTCAATTACTACGCTGGCGGCATCACCGGGATGCAGGGATACACGTTCTACTCGCTCGGCGGAAATGAACTGGCCACAGCGCAGCTCACCTATCGATTCCCCATTTTCTCGAGCATGGATTTGCATCTCGGACATTTGCTCTTCGACAAGCTGTATGGCGGCATCTTTGTGGACGTGGGCGACGCAGTGATGGCGCCGGAGGATTTTTCCACGCGCGCGCTCAAGCGCGATGTCGGCTTCGAATTGCGTCTGGAGTCGTTCTCCTTCTCGATGTATCCCACGAGGATATTTTTCAGCGGAGCGTATGGTCTGGATTCGTTTACACGCACCTTCCAGTTCACCGAGGTCACCTACGGCAAGGAGTGGCGCTGGTACTTCGGCATGCTCTTCGGCTTCGATCTGAGCGACGGCTTCTGACGCCGCCGCAACATGGCATGGTTTCGTGCGCGTCCCGCCAGCAGCGGGACGCGCTCGTTATACCGGCCTTCGGCCGTGGTGGAACGCGCGTATCCATCCCGAGGGCGCATTGTTCATTGTGCATCGAATTCCGTATACTTGAGGCAATTCACTGCTCTCCGGTTTACTCTGTCCATCGCCCATGCGGACTCGGCTCCTCCGGTATTTCCTTCGATTGGAATACGCATTCGCCTCGCTGTTGACGGTCGCGCTGGTGTGGCTGATGCTGTTGGTATCGGACAGTTTGCCCGAGGCGGACGACACATCGTTTCTGAATCCCATCCTTGATCGCATTGATTTTCTCAACATCGCCGATGTCAGTCTCGACGCGATTTTCGCGGTACGCGATGCTGAATATCCCGATACCCGCATCAAGATTGTGAACGTGGGCGAGGTTGCTCCCACTCCCGATGGCATGATCGCGATGCTGCTCTACAAGTTGCATGCGCAGGGCGCGCGGGTTATTGGACTGGACATTTTCCTCGACAACCTGCACATCGAGCGCTTCCCCGAAGAGCGCAGCGGCGAGGTGGATGTGCTCGCGCAGGCCTTGCAGGAGATACCGAATGTGGTATTGGTGAATGGATTTCGCGAGGCGACGCGTATGCCCGCGGTGCAGCCGGACGCGCGCTTTCTCGGACCCGGCGTAAGCACCGGCTTTGCGAATCTGATCACCGACGATGACGGTGTGGTGCGTCGTTTCCTGCCTTGGGCGGATATCGGCAATGAGCGCTGGCTCGGCCTGCCGATACAGATGCTGCACATGTATGATTCGAGTATCGTGGCGCCGCTACTGCAACGCGCATCCGATCCGCAGGTGATTTTTTTCACCTCCACCTATCATCAATTCGAATCCGTGCCGTTGGTGGATGTGGTATATGGCAACGCGTATGACAATGGCTTTTTCAAGGACGCCATTGTACTGGTGGGTTTCGTGAATGAGGGCGGGCTGTTTTATCTCGGCGACACGCACAAGACGCCGATGGGAAAAAAATACGGACAGGAGGGTCCGGACATGCCGGGGCTGCTCATTCACGCGAATGTGATCAACATGCTGCTGCGGGGTTCTTTCATTTATTCGGTTCCCGCATGGGTGGATTGGGCGCTGGCCTTTTTGCTCGCCTATGCCAGCATCGCGTTGTATCGCGTATTGCGCACCAAGCCAGCCAACCGCTTTGGTGTGGGCATGCTGATCACCGGGACCTTGTTCACCGAAGCGGTGTTGGTGTTCTTCCTGCCATTGATTGCGTTTTTCTACTTCGATGTAAAAATCAGCTACAATCTCATGGCCACGGTGGTGGTGCTGTTTATTCCGGCAAGCGCCATGACGGCGAAACTGCGCTTTGCGCTGGAGCATCGTCGCATGCGGCGCGTAATCAGCGAACGCGATCATCCGCTTGCACGTGTACTCGAAGATGCATTCAAGGACGATGAGCCCTTCGCCGCGCATACGCGATTGCTGCATGCATGTCTGTTCCTCGTGCAGTATGCCTGGACGTGGGATTTGGCGCGCACGCTGCATGCCAACGGCACCCCTATCGCTGGCGACATGCAACCAGGGTTGCGAGAGTGGCGTCGACGCATACGGAGTATCGATAGCGAATTTGCTCTCAACGGCGATACAGCGTTGCAGCGTCAGTACTTCCTCCGCTATCTCGAAGGAAAGAAAATGGAATCCTTGCGGGAGAGCGCGGTGAAGGAGCGGTATTTCTCCACCGAATTGCCCACGTTCAACGAGTTCATCGTGCTTGAAGAACTGGAACTGATACAGCCGCATGCACGTCGTTTATTATCGCTGCTCCCGGTGGAGGAATTGCTCGCGACGCTGTGCGTGGTGGACGCTGCAGGCGTGCGTCGCGTCACGCCCGCGAGGGACGGGGCGGAAACCGATACGGTCACGTTTTCGGAACTTCCGCACGGCGTATACGTATGCAGTGGGATCACGGCGTCCCCTCCCTTGCTGCTCTCTCCGCTGTGTGAATGGGCGGAGTGCAAATTACATCGCACGCACGAACTTTTCGTTTTCAGTGCGATGGTGCGTAAACAGCACGATTTACCCACGGTGCCGGTGTATCTGGGAGCGGGACCCAACTGCGAGCCGGTGTTGCCCCCGATGGCGATTGCACGCCTACGCTCGCTGGAACAAATGGAAAAGGCATAACAGACGTTTGAGGATACGATGAAACGATTGACACTGCTGTTCGCACTGCTGCTGATGTTCACATCGGCGCTATCCGCGCAGACCTTCATGGTGATGAGTGTGAAAGGCAAGGTGGAAGTGCAGCGCAAGAACGCCAAGAAAAAGGAATGGAAGGCCCTGTCGGTGGGCGATCAATTGCAAGGCGCCGATGTGGTGCGCACCGCGTTTGCCAGTTACGCCAAACTGATGATGAATCAGGAGCGTCTGGTGAGCATCGATGAGAACACCACCAAGGTACTCTCCACCTTTGCCACGGCAAGCAAGCAGGCCGGTGATGGTGCTTCGGGAAAGCTGCTGCAATATGCCGCATCACAGATCCGTCGCACGCGCGAAGGCGGGCAGGAGGATGTGTACGGCGCCGTTCGCGGGACGCTCGACGTGGTGAGCGCCGTATTCCCGAAACAGGCGTTGATGACAACCGAGCCGCTGTTCCGCTGGATCGATCCCAGTGATCGCAGCGAATACGACTTGCTGCTGCTCGATGACAATTTCGCCGTCATCGCGCGCCTGCGCAGCGGCGAGACGCAGCTGCGCTACGAACCCGGTGCGGCGCCCGCTCTTGCGAACGGGGGAGTGTATCACTGGCGCATTACTCGCGTGAAGGATGGCAGCGAAAGCAATATCGAAACCTTCCGTATACTCAGTGCCGATTCCATCGCGGTGATTCAGGAGGAATTGCGACGACTGGACGTTGAATTGCGCGACATGGGCGCCGACGATGTGACGCTGCATTTGATCCGAGGCATTTACTTCGAGCAGAAGGGATTGTTCAACGATGCCTTCGTCGAGTACAGTGAAACCCGCCGTCTCGCACCGGATGTGGCGGAGTACCGCGACATTTTGCGCAATCTGCTCATGCAAATGCGTTTGTACAACGAGGAAGAGTACTTGCTGAAGTGACGCGGTCGCGTCGCTGAGTTCCAGGAAGCACATGGCGGTGCCGATTTCGCGCCGCCATTTTTCTTTCGTTGCTCTTGTCAACGAATATCCTGAATCGTACATTTCTTGGTTAGAAATCCGGAAAGCACATGTCCATCTGTATCTTCGAAGACGTTTCGATTTCCTCACTCTTGCCGCTCACACACGTGCAGGCGGACTTCGATCTCCGCTGTGGGATATTCACGGCGCTGGAGCGCGCGCAGGCGCATTTCGCCGGTGAGGACGTTCGCCTGTATTCGCGCATGGGCCTCGCAGCGGTGTTGCGCGAGCGGCATGGGTTGCCGGTGAACGAGGCGGGTGCCTCGCGTCTGTTCCTGAACGGCCGTCTGCTGCTGGATGCGTCGCTGGTGGAACTCCTGAAGAACACCGCCGAGGATACAGTATTTCTCCACGACGGCGTACCTGTGGCCATCGTTGCCGTGAGCGACCGCATGCGTTCCAGTATTCATGCATGGCTTACCGCGACGTCGCTGAAGGAGGAATTGACCGCTTCAGCCGTTCACGATGCCCGTCCGGATACGCGCGATGCGCGCATTGTCCAGCACCCATCGCGCCTGCTCACGTGGCCATGGGACATCATCGACTTTACTCCGGCGCTGCTGCTCGAAGATGCGGCGCGTTTTCCCCTGGGATCGATTCACGCGACGGCGCAATGTGCCGCTTCGGTGGAATTGATAGCCCCGGAAGCGATACATATCGCCGCCGCTGCGGTGGTGCGCTCGGGCGTGGTGCTGGATGCGAGCGAGGGCCCCATCGTGATTGATGAAGGCGCGGAGATCATGCCGCAGAGCGTGCTGTTGGGTCCGCTGTATGTGGGCAAGCGCAGTCGCGTGAAAGTGGCGGCGAAAATCTATGAGCACACGGTGATCGGACCCTTGTGCAAAGTGGGCGGCGAAGTGGAAGCCACCGTATTCCACTCCTTCGCCAACAAGCAGCACGACGGCTTTGTGGGCCATTCGTATTTCGCGCCCTGGACCAATCTCGGCGCGGACAGCAATACCAGCGATTTAAAGAATAATTACTCCGTCATCCGCGCCACCACCGAGGGACGCGAGCATTCCACCGGCCGCATGTTTCTCGGCACCATTATGTCCGACCATGCGAAATGCGGCATCAACACCATGTTCAACACCGGCACCATTGTGGGACCGGGGTGCAACGTGCATGGCGGCGGTTTTCCGCCGAAGTTTTTGCCGGCGTTCAGTTGGGGTGGTGCCGATGGTCTGGAGGAGTATGATTTTGAAAAATTCCGTGAAACCGCCGAACGTGTCATGGCCCGCCGCGGGGTGACATGCACGGCTGCGGAGCGGGATGTGCTGCACGACGCCTTCGTGCGTACGGCGGCACAACGGATTTCCTTTCATCACTGACGCATATACGCCATGACGAACGATACACACTCCCTGCCGCCGCTCTACGTCGGTGTCAGAGGCATCGCCGTGAAAATCCTCACGCGGGTCGAACGCACCGATGCTTATCTCGACAAGTTGCTCGACATCGAGTTGAACGACAGCGAACTCAATCCACCAGACAAGCGCCTGTTGACGGAACTTGTCCACGGCGTATTGCGCAACCAGTCTAAGCTCGACTGGGTGCTGACCGGCTTCTACCACGGACAGTATTCGAAAGTAGCGCCGAATGTACGCAACGCCCTGCGAGTGGCGTTGTATCAGATCCTGTTTCTCACACGCATACCCCATCACGCCGCTGTGAACGAGGCGGTGGAGTTTGTGAAGAAATTCCGGGGGCAGCGGCTTGCCGACACCATGAACGGCCTGCTCCGCAACATCGCTCGCAACATCGAGAACATCCGCTACCCATTGGCCACCAACGACGAAGTACAGTATCTGTCGGTGGTGCACTCGCATCCGTCATGGATTGTGCGGCGCTGGCATGCGCGCTTTGGATTCGAGGAGACGGAATCCCTGTGCAAGGCCAACAACATGCGACCGTTTCTCACGTTGCGCCCAAATCCGCTCGTGACAGAATACACTGCCTTCGCCAACGACTTGGTGGAAGCGGGCATCGATTACCGGCGCTGTTTCTACATGAAGGATTACGTCACCGTACGCAATCTGCCGAATATCAAGCAGAGCGGGATGTTTCAGGAGGGACGCTTCACCATTCAGGACGAGAGCGCCGGGTTGGTGGGGCTGCTGCTCTCGCCCAAGCCGGGCGACACGGTCATCGATCTCTGCTCCGCACCCGGCGGCAAGGCGCTGCATGCCGCCGAGCTGATGGGCAATCGCGGACGCATCATCGCGGTGGACAAATACGAAACGCGGCTGAATCTCGTGCGTCAGGCGGCGGAGCGCACGCGCATTTCCATTATCGAGTGTGTTGAGGGCGATGCCGGCGAACTCGAACTCGAGCCGGCTGACAAGGTTCTCGCTGATGTGCCCTGTTCAGGTCTCGGTGTGTTGGGTAAGAAACCCGACATTAAATGGAAGCGCGAGGCGGATGATATTCGCAAACTCGCCACACTTCAACGCGCGATTCTCGAGAATGCCGCACGCTTGGTGAAACCCGGTGGCGTCCTCGTATACAGCACCTGCACCATTGAAAACGAGGAAAATCGCGATATCGTGCTGGCCTTTCTGCGCGAGCATCCGGAATTCACACTCGAACATGCAGAAACGCTGCTCCCATCGCGCGTGGTGGACGAGCAGGGTTTTCTGGCGACCTTCCCGCACAAGCATCGCATGGACGGCGCCTTCGGTGCGCGCCTCGTCAAAGCGTCGTAACGGAGAATATACTCGGTTGAGCGGAATCCCCGACGAAGGTCAGTCCTTGGTCGAACGGAATTGCACGGTCAACGGCACGCCACTGAATCCCCAGAGCTCACGTATGCGGCGCTCGACGAAGCGTCGATAGCTTTCCGGAATGTACTTCGGCTCGTTGGCGAAGAGCACGATCACCGGTGGCGCCTCGCGCACCTGCGTGACATACATCACCTTGACCTGGCGGCCGGTGGGAGTGGCTGGCGGGGGAGTTTCGCGGAGAATTTCCAGAATTCGATCATTCAGTTCGGACGTGGGAACGCGCTTCTGTCGCTCGTCGTACACGGCGACGCATTGCTCGAGCGCCTTGAAAGTGCGTTGTCCGGTGAGGGCGGAGATAAAGATGACGGGCACGTAATCGAACATCTTGATTCGTGCGTGTATGTCCTTCACGATCAGATCCGCGGTTTTCGAATCCTTTTCCACCAGATCCCACTTGTTCACCGCGATCACCAGACCCTTGTTCAGCCGGGCGGCTTCGTTCAGCACATCGATATCCTGATGCAGCAAGCCCTCGGCACCATCCACCAGACAGAGCGCCACATCGCAGCGCTGAATGCTTTTCAGCGTGCGGAGGGCGGAGTAGAACTCGATGTTTTCCTTCACCTTGCTGCGGCGACGCATGCCGGCGGTGTCGACGATGGTGATGGGCCGTCCCTCCCAGATGATGGTCGAGTCGATGGAATCGCGCGTCGTGCCGGGAATATCGGTGACAATGGAGCGTTCTTTTCCCAGCAGTGCATTGGTCAGGGAGGATTTGCCCACATTTGGCCGGCCGATAATGGCCAGATGCATATGCTCGTCTTCCTCCTCCTCGGTGCTTTCGGGAAAGCCCTCGATGATGAGATCGAGCAGGTCGCCGGTATGCAGTCCGGAGATGGCGGATACACTGGCGGGTTCGCCTAGTCCGAGCGAATAGAAATCGTTGCGCAGCGCTTCCATTTTCGTGGAGTCGATTTTATTCACCGCGAGGATGACTTTTTTATTGCTGCGGCGCAACAGGCGCGCTACTTCCTCGTCGATGGGCAGCACACCGTCGCGGCCATCCACTAGGAAAAGGATGACGGTTGCTTCCTCGATGGAAATGCGCACCTGCTCGCGGATGGCGCGCTCGAACACATCGTCGGACTCCGGGACATAGCCGCCGGTATCGATGAGGATGAATTCACGCCCCGACCAATCCGTTTCGGCGTAATGGCGATCGCGCGTCACACCGGGTTGATCTTCGACGATGGCTTTACGCGCGCCGATGAGGCGGTTGAAGAGCGTGGATTTACCGACGTTGGGTCGGCCGACAATAGCGACGATGGGCTTGTTCATACTCGTGATCGTATTCCCGCGCGAGGTGCGCGCAACCGTACTGCCGACGGAGTGTCCGTCGGGGCAAACAGTAATATACGGAAGCGGGAGGGAAATGGGGGCGCGGTGTCGAGTGTGCGCCTCTCTATCCAGTCGAGCGGCCGGGATCTTCCGGGCGGGCCGAGTGCGTGATACATTTGAAGAGAGCGCGGAGAGCGCAGAGAGCGCGGAGGATGGGTTGAGGGTGCATCTCGCACGAAACGTGCGTTAGGCGGCAGGTTCGAGTGTCCAGGTACTTCTGGGCTGGATATCTAAAGTGGAGAGGGGGCAATGATTTGCCAGTCCCATCGCCATTGTCGTACTGGCGATTTCCCAGGCTCACGGCGGCATTGAAGCTTCGAGCGGTGGCAGGCCGGGACCGACACGCGTCGTTCCCTCGTCTGGGACTCTACCGTACTCACGTTTAGAACATGAAATTCCGACTGATGCCGGCACTACAATGAGTACTCATCCACCGCTGGCCGAGCCGCGTTTTCTACCGAGTAGCAGGCGGACACCCAGGTAGATGGCGGCTGCGACCACGAGTAGAATGAACACCTGGCCAGCAGCCCAGAAAAACAAGCGCAGGGCGATGAAGGCCACGATCAACAATGCGATAACCACCAGTAGCTGTTTCATCATTCCTCCTTGGTGACGCGGCCGCCGCCCGTAAGTGACGGCGGCCGTGTCGTTATCGTATGATCAGTGCCGTATCCAGCGAACGATTTCGTCGAGATTCGGACGCTTTCCCGTGAGCAGTATTCCCACGCGGAAAATGCGAGCCGCGATCCATGTCAATGCAATGATCGAAAGAACGAGAATTCCCAGACTCAATGCAATTTCCCACAGCGGGGGAGCGATGATGGGTAATCGAATGAACATCATCTGCGGCGTGAGGAAGGGAATCATCGTCAGCACGGTGAGTATAGGATTGTTCGGGCTTTGCGAGGCGATCATCGCTATCACAATGGGCAACGACAGGAACATGGAGAGGTAGCCCGTCATCTGTTGCGCCTCCTGTTCGGTGGAAGTCAGACTCCCGAGCGCGACAAACAACGCGGCATAGAACAGGAAGCCGAGTATGAAGTACACGAACATCAACCAGAGATTATCCAGCGGCAGATTGGCCACGCCTGTGACAGCGAGCAGAATCGCGCCAAGCAGTATCCAGAACAATACCGGCACGAAAGCGAGCATGCCCATGCCGATGATTTTACCGAACATCAGATCCATCGGTGAACACGACGACACCAGCACTTCCACGATGCGATTGCTCTTTTCCTCCACCATGCTGCGCACCAGCATCTGGCCGGAGGTGAGAATCATGATCAAGGTGAGGATGATGAAGACATAGGACAATCCGAAGGATTCGAGGAAACCGCTTTCCTCCTCGCCTTTCTCCGTCACGCGTACGGTTCGCACATCGGCTTCACGGCTGAGCGTCGCCACCTCGTCGGGATCGAGACCCGCGCCGGCCATGCGATACCGCACCATGATGTCCGACAGCTTCCGGGTAATAAGGGTGATGCCTTCAATATCCGAGACGTTCGAGGAACGGTACTCCACGCGCAGCGAATCCATCGCATTGCGTGGAATGAACAAGGCCGCTGCAAGAGAACCATCGAGCAGGGCGGCGTCGAGGCTGTCCTTCAAGCGCTCCAGCGAAGCCGTACCGCGATTCAAGCGTTGCAACGTATACACCGGTGTGCCGTTGTCGAGCACGGCCGCTCGTTTGAGGGCGGCATCCAACGAATCGAAGAGCACGCCGGTATCATCCAGCACGGCGATATACTGCGTTTCGCTTTCTTTCAAACTCTCCTTGAGATATCCCGGTGCGATGATGAATACCGCCATGATGGTCGGCATGAGGAAGAGGCCGACAATAAAGCTTTTGGTCTTCACGCGCTCGATGAATTCCCACCAGGCAACGAGTAGGGTTTTTTTCGTCACAGTCATCGCTCCACCTCCTTCGTCGCGTTAAACGCTTCCCTCCGCAGTTGTGACCGTCGTCGTGCGAAGGCGACGAGAAAGCCGATCCCTCCCGCCAGCATTGCAACGGCGGCCAGCATGGGCATGATGGCACCCTCCTGAATGAAGCGGAGAAGGAAGAACACGCCCATCGCCAGCAACAGCAAGCCACGGAAAAAGAAGGCCTTGTTTTTTTTATCCTTCAGCGGTGAGGGTACCGTGCCGTGCTTGGCACTTTCGTTTTCCTCGGTATCCTCCGAGGCATCCGGCGCAGGCAATCCCACGATGTCGATGAAAATCGATTGCAGCGATGGTTCCACTCTCGAGACCGAGGATATAGCCAAATGTGGCAACATCGCGCTGATGAGCGCATTGGTGTCGGTGCCAGCGTCGAGTTCGAGTTCCGCAAAATTCTGGGCAATGTCGGCACGTCGCACGGTGGGGAGCTCACGCAGGAATTCCGCATCGCCGGTGAATTGCACCTGTACGGCATTTTTGCCATGTCGGCTTTTTATTTCCGCGGGAGAACCGTGCAGTACCGTGCGACCATTGTTGATCATCAGCAACTCATCACAGAGTTTTTCGGCCTGCTCCATGTGATGCGTTGAAAAAATGATGGCCCGATTGTCCCGTTTGAGATCCATAAGTGCATCACGCATCAATACCTGATTCACCGGATCGAGTCCGGAGAACAGTTCGTCGAGCACGAGCAGTCGGGGATTGTGCAACACGGAGATGATGAACTGCAATTTTTGTTGATTGCCTTTCGACAGTTCCTCCACATTGCGGCGCTCGTATTTTGTGAGATTGAAACGCTCGAGCAGAGGGCGTGCCGCATGCACGGCATCGCGGGGTGAGAGGCCTTTCAACGAAGCGAAATACCGGATGACGTTGATGACTTTATTCTTGCGGTAGAGGCCTCGTTCCTCCGGCAGATAGCCCACAAGATTTTTCCCGGCGTCGCTCATGGGCTCTCCGTCGATGATGACGCTGCCCGCATCCGGTTGAATGATGTCCATGATCATGCGGATGGTGGTGGTCTTCCCCGCGCCATTCGGACCAATCAAGCCGAATATTTGTCCTGGACGCACGGAGAAGGACACATCATCCACCGCGAGTATGGTGGAAAACTGCTTACGAAGATGGGAGACGGAAAGCATGGTGATTTCCCGATTGAAACAGCACCTATTCGTGGCGGTACGATGCGGAGAGTATTCGAGTTGCGCGTGGCCGGTCAACCTTCGGCCTGTACCGCGTCGCTGGTCCAGTACAACACCCTGCGGCGGAAGGCGAGTTCGCGCTCGTGTGTCTCGGGTGAATAAGGATCGAGCGTGTGCGGAGACGCAGCAAACCACGCATCGACGCGGCGTGCAACCTCGTCGGCGTTTTGCGTTGCAAACACTGCCGTGCGCAGTGATTCGGCGTCTACGAATCGCCGTGCGTACCACAGCGCATGCTTGCGCATGCGGACCAGTGCGCGGATTTCTCCAAATTCCTCCAACATCATGCGCAGATGTCGCGAGACCACTGGACGCAGGGCCGTCGCATCGGGGGCATTGCTGTGAATGTCACAGCGGTGACCCTGACGAATATCGTCGAAAATCCATGGAGTCCCCAGACAACCACGCGCCACCATTACCGCGGCGCAGCCCGTGTTATCCATCAGGCGGAATGCATCGGCAGCGCTGAACACATCGCCATTGCCAACCACGGGGATAGAGACTGCGGACACCGCATCCGCGATATGCGACCAATTTGCCGCGACATCGTAGGGTGTGTTGCGTGCACGCGCGTGCAGCGTGAGCCAGGAGGCGCCGTTGTCCTCGGTCATGCGTGCGATCTCCGCCACACTTGCGCGGCCTCGCAGTCCGTGCGTGCGCATTTTCACGCTGATGGGAACGGACGAAGCGCGCACGGCTGCAGCGATGATACGGCCCATGCGGGGAAGGTCGTCGAGCAACTCGGCACCCGCGCCGGCCTCGCAAATGCGCTCATTGGGGCAACCGCAATTCAGATCGAAGACGTCGGGTTTGAGCACCGCGAGTTCGCGAATAGCCGCAGCGGCATTATCCGGATCGGAAGCCACGATCTGTATAGCGATGGGATGCTCGTCGCGGCTGAATACTGCGTTGCGATACGATTCGGAAGCGGAGCGCAGAATCCCGACTGCGCTCACCATTTCGGTCATGGTAAGCGCCGCGCCGTACTCGCGGCAGATGCGACGAAAGGGAATGTCCGTGGTGGCCAACATCGGCGCGAGTATCGCCTTCCCTTGTATCGCTGTAATGATGCTCTCGCCTCTGTCCATCTCTCAACTTACATGAGGAGTGCCGATGTTACAAGATGACGCTGGCCTCGGGACTCTCGCGCCATTTCCCTGTATTGCCGCTGTCGATCGGTCTTGCTTGACCACGTACGTTGCGGGACTTCGAGCAGCTGTCAGGGTGGTATGAGGACGGGACAGCATTGCGACCGGTACCGCTTGGTGAGGTGGGGGGATTTTCCACTTGACTTCCACTCTGCACTTCAATATCATCATCCTTTCGAGTCAAGAACATTCATCGGAAGGGAGGTCCGGGGATGACACGACATGGTACCATGAGTTCACGACGCTGCACGGAGCATGATTACTCATCTCCGGGGACGTATCATCTTGAGCTGCCGTTGCTTGAGGACAGTGCTCCCTTGGTGCGACGGATCAAGGGCCGCGATGTCGCCACGGAGGAGGGCAGGATTGTTCTCCGCGAGCTTGGCGAATCCCTGCATCGGCAGGGCCGGCGCGTGCGACTGGACGCGCTGGAACTACAACCGTTGATGTTGGTGCTGGTGGTGACTGTATTGTCGCGTCCGAACCTGCTGCGACGGATGCTGCTGATGATGGACAAGTGGTTGTATCAGCGTCGCATGGCGTTGATTCCGTTGTTTGTTGGACATGTGAAAATGAACAGCGCGCGCAGGATCAACACAATGAAACAGCAAGGTGCGGGGTCGTATTGGCGCGAGGGGTATCGGGATCGCGTGGTGTACGATGCCGCGGAGGCAGCGGCGCTGGTGGCTCGCGTGGGATTGGCGTTCGGTGAATTGCTCTATCGGGATGGTGATGGTGAGGAGAAGGGGACCGAGGGGATGGTGTTGGGTTGGGCGTATGTGGTGACGTTGCCGACGGGACAGGTGGACTGGACCAGTGCGGATTCATGTATCCGTATGTGCGGCGCCATCCCGCCGATTCAACTCGTGGGTGCGGCTCAACCATCCCATCATGGACGCGACGGCCCACGCATACTCACTCTCGACCGATTGCGATAGAGACGGTCATGCGCAACTAACGATCGACGTCACGAGAAAAAAAATCCGGGGATGATTATGTCCAGGCGGAGCGGGCTCCCTATTGTCGCACAGGGGAGATGGACCGCGGGGAAATAGGAGCAAGCCATCCGGTACACGCCTGGAGTGTTGGTGAAGCCTGCGGACCGAACGCGATCACCCTGAATTTCCGACATGTTCCCTCCCGATGCGGATTCATGAATCCGCATCGGGAGGCACCCACCGCCACAGAGGCAGGCGGAGGCGCTCCCGCATAAACCGCTCCAACCAGCGAAGACGATACCATCACCCCACAATGCACGTCTGCCCCCTCACGTTTCCGCTGCGAAAGATTGTCCGTATATTCCCGCACGCTCATTTCGCAACAGAACATTGGTGAGACCATGCGCATGATCCCGGTTTTTCTCGCGGTATGCTTTTTTCTCCCGATCGCCTCACTGCTCGCCCAGTCGCAGGAAGCCGATGCCGTGCTCGGTACCTGGTTGGTGCAGGATAAAAATGCGAAAGTCGAAATCTATAAACGCGGGTCGAAGTACTATGGGAAAATCGTGTGGTTGAAGGAGCCCAACGACGAGCAGGGAAAGGCGAAAGTCGATAAAGAAAACCCCGAGGAGAAATTGCGTTCACGACCGATCCTGGGTCTCGAAATGCTCCGCGGCTTTGTCTACGACGAGGACTACGTGTGGGAAGACGGCGAAATCTACGATCCCAAAAATGGCAAAACCTACTCCTGCAAAATGACGCTCACCGACAAGGGCAACACGCTGGATGTGCGCGGTTACATCGGTATCTCGCTGATCGGGCGTACGCAGGAATGGACGCGAGTGAAACAGTAGTCCGGTACCGCCGCTCGTGTTTCGTACGATTATGGCCGCTCCTGAGCGGCAGGGAAATCCCGTCCCTCCGCCGCGGTATTGCCACGCTTGCCTGCACGAGACGCATGCGCACTGTGCGCAATCCATGAATCCGCGTATGATCGTGTTGCTTCCCCATTATCGATGGTAGTGCATTGCTCTACTTTCGCCCGATGGGGTTTTTTCCGGGTGTCTTGCGTTCGTGGAAATCATTCCGTATGTTCTATTTAGATTTTATCTAAATAGAACATGAAACAGCCCGATCCCACCGAATTCTTTACCCAGTACCTGCGCCGCAACAATTTGCGCGTCACTCCCGAACGCTTCGAAGTGCTCGACGCGGTGATGCAATGCGACGGTCATTTCGATGCCGACGATCTTTTCCTCCGCATGAAGAATGCCGGTAGTAAAGTATCGCGTGCAACAGTGTACAACACGCTCGACAAGCTCACGGAGTGCGGTATTCTTTCCCGCTATCGCTTCGGTGAGCGCCTTGCGCGCTACGAACTCGTGCTTGGCACCGAGCACCACCATCATATCATCTGCCGCCGCTGCGGACGGATTGAAGAATTTGTGGACAAGCGCGTTGATCGCTTCGCTCGTGACGCAGCGCGTATCATGCGCTTCGAATTCGACGACGCCGTCCTGCACATCTATGGCCTCTGCGCGGAGTGCGTCGCCGAGGCCGGGAGGAAGGCATGATGTTGAATCACCTCGCTAAAGGTCTGCGCGCACGTATCACTGCCCTTCCCGATGGAGAAATTCGATCGCAATTCATCCGCCTCGGGCTGGTGGAGGGAGCCGAAGTGCGCTGCATGGACCGCCTGCCGGGAGGTACCATCATCGTGGAATTCTGCCGACAGGAAATTGCGCTCAGTGGTGAACTGGCCGCGAGTATCGCCATCGACCAGCTCTGACATCCACGCATCCACAGGTTTTTCATGTCCGTTCCCAGCGTCGAACATAAACCCCACCACCATATCCGAACCGAATCGCTTCCCGGAGACACACTGAAACCGCGCGTGGTGCTGGTCGGTAATCCCAACGTCGGCAAGTCCGTGGTGTTCAACTATCTCAGTGGATTGTATGTCGATGTCTCCAATTTCCCCGGAACCACGGTGGAGGTCGCCAAGGCCTCCTATCTTCACTACGACCTCTTCGATACTCCCGGTGTCTACGGCGTATCCTCGTTCAACGACGAGGAGCGGGTGGCGCGCGACATCATCCTGAACGCCGACATCATCGTCAATATCGTCGATGCTGTGCATCTCGAGCGCGATCTCTTCCTCACTCAGCAGCTCATCGACATGGGCAAGCGTGTCTGCGTGGTCGTCAACATGATCGACGAGGCCAAAAAGCAGAAACTGGCGGTGGATCTTGCAACACTGGAAGAAGAACTCGACGTACCCGTGTTGGGAACGGTGGCGATACGCAAGGAGGGACTGGACGGCATACATGCGTTGATCACGCGTGCACGTGAGGGGAGACAGCGCGAAGCACTCCACGCCGAGTTGCATCGTATGCTTTCCGTCGTGGGTTCACAAGCGGAAGCATTGCTCGTACTTGAAGGCGATCCCATCGTGGCAGCGCGGCATGGCATCGCAGCGGCCGACGCCGCTCGACGCGAGGAAATCTACATCGACCGCCGAAATCGCGTCAATCGCATCGTCCATCACGTGGTGAAAGACGTGCAGACGCGCAAATTGCTCTCCACACGCATCGGTCGCGCCTCGGTCAGTCCGTGGTTCGGCTTTCCCATACTCGCTTTCGTGTTGTATCTGGTGTATCTCTTCGTCGGTGTATTTGTGGCTCAGGACGTCGTGGGCGTTACAGAAGGTGACATTGGCAAGGGCATCGTGGAGTTCCACATCAAGGAGTTTGTTGCCGCGCATGCCGCAGTGACCGTAACTGCTACGGTGCTCGACGATGAGGATGAAGTGATCGAGGAGCGCGCCGAGCGTTTCGCCAATGGTGTGAGAGGCGAAGCGCATCGCTGGCGAAGCATGCGCGCCTGGGTGGCGGAGCGCCCGGTGGAATACGATTTCGTTTATGAAAATCCCTGGCTCGTGCTCTTTTTCGGAGAATTCGGCGCGGTGACCATGACCTTGACCTATCTCATTTTTCTGTTGCTGCCGTTGGTGCTGGGTTTTTATTTCGCGCTGTCTGTACTCGAGGACAGCGGCTATCTCCCACGACTCGCGACGTTGGTGGACCGCACCTTGCGCTTCGTGGGACTGAATGGACGCGCGGTGATTCCGCTCATTCTGGGATTTGGCTGTGTCACCATGGCCACCATCACCACGCGGTTGCTCGGCACACAGCGAGAAAAAACCATCGCGACCACGATTCTGCAACTGGCCATTCCATGTTCCGCGCAATTGGGTGTGATCGCCGCGCTTCTTGCCACAGCGGGCGTGCAGGCCACGCTGATCTATACCGGCGTGATTTTCGCCTTTCTGGTACTCGTCGGTACGATCATGAATCGTAGTTTGCCAGGTGAAATTTCGCCGCTGCTCATCGATCTCCCCGCGATGCGCTTGCCGCAAATGAACAACGTGATGAAGAAAACGGGATTCAAAACCTGGTTCTTCATGAAGGAAGCCAGTCCGTGGTTCTTCATCGGTGCGCTGGCGGTGAGTATTCTCCAAGTCACCGGCGCACTGGTGCATATCATGGACGCGTTGCAACCTTTGGTCACCGGATGGCTGCAACTCCCTCGTGAAGCTGCCACAGCGTTCGTCATGGGCCTAGTGCGTCGCGATTTCGGCGCGGCTGGGCTCTACGACCTCAGTCTCTCACCCTATCAGACTGTCGCCGCTCTGGTCACCATCACCCTTTTCGTGCCCTGTGTCGCTTCCCTCATGGTCATGCTCAAGGAACGAGGTCTCCGCGAGGGCATGATCATCTGGGTGGGCAGTCTCGTGCTGGCGATAGGAATCGGGGGTGTGGTTTCGCAGGTGCTGTTATAAGTCGTCGCCTGCGAGGAACGTTGTGGTAAACGGTGTGTTGATTGCGGCGTTAATCGTTAATCGTGAAGCGTTGAGCGTGAAGCGGCTGTTTCACCATCTATTCCCGCCGCATGTGAGAATGTGAGCCGGGATGGTGATGCCGATGATCGAAGGTGAAGTGAAGCGCCATTCATTTCACCGTTTGCCTTTTTCCCATCAATTCCGCCGCTGGCAGGAATGTGGATCGTGATGGTAATGTCGATAATCGAAGGTGAAGCGAAGCACCATTAGTTTCACCTTTTACCTTTTTATCATCAATCCCACCGTATGCAGAAGTGAGAGCTGGGCGGTGGCTGTAAAAAGCAAAAGGTGAAATGGAACATCATCCATCTCACCTTTTTCACTTCCATCCCCTCGGGCTGCCTCGACTCCCGCTCACGCAACCGGGAAGCTGCGGGGTGTTAAAAAATGTCGTTGTACAGCACGAAAATCATCAAGGCGAGCAGCAGTACCATGCCCACCTGCTGCAATGCGATTTTCACTTTGTTCGGAACCTCGCGCCGGAAAATACCCTCGTAGATGAGAAAAACGAGATGGCCGCCGTCCAGCGCGGGAATGGGGAAAATGTTGATGATGGCGAGACTGATGCTGAGCAGGGCCATCAGACTGAGAAAGCTGACAATACCGGCTTCGGCGGATTGCGCGGCCATTTCAGCAATCTTGACGGGACCGCCAATGCTATCCTTGAAACTGGCCTCGCCAATGATGATATGCCAGATATTCGTGAGGAAGAGCACCGTGACTCGCCAGAGACCCTTCACCCCAACGCTGAGTGCCTCGAATACGCCGTAATGCCGAATCTCCACCGGACCCGGGATGTTCATCACAGGAATGATGCCGATCTTTCCCTGGTCGGTCGGAGTGACCATCGATGCCATCCGTTTGCCCTCGCGCGTCCACACCACCTTGACTGGCGCACCCGGCGAAGCGCTGATCATCCGTATCACATCGTTCGGTTGATGAATGGGCACATCGTTGATGGACAGGAACACATCACCTTCCATCAATCCCACGCGCGAGGCGGGGAGTCCGGGTTCCACGCCGGCGATGAAGGTGTACGCACCCTCGGGACTGATGCCGAGCGTATCGGCATCCACCGAAGCGATGACCTTGTGCGGGATGGTGATAGTGGTTTCGCTGCCGGAACGCTGTACGGCGAAGGTGAGATCGCTGGAGAGCTGCGCATGGAGCATGTTTTCGCGCATGGATTCCCAAGTCCCCACCTCGCTGCCGTTCACACTTTGCACGTTATCACCCGCCTGCAGACCAAAGCGCTCGGCGATGCTGCCTGCGCGCACATGTCCGATGGTGGTGATTTTGTGATGCTGCGTACCTTGAGAAAGGTTGAGGCCCCAGAAGATCGCGATAGCAAGCAGAATATTCATCACCACGCCCGCGACAATCACGATGATTCGCTGCCAAACGGGTTTGGCGCGGAATTCCCACGGCTGTGGTTCTTGCGCCAGTTGCTCGGTGTCGAGACTCTCATCCACCATTCCGCTGATTTTCACATAGCCGCCAATAGGCAACCAGGACACGCAATAATCGGTGTCGCCGATCTGCTTCCCGAATGCGCGCGGCGGGAAGCCGATGGAGAATCGTTCGACACGCATCCCGAAAGCTTTCGCTGCCAGAAAATGGCCTAGCTCGTGTATCAGCACCAGGACGCCGATAATGATGATGAAGTAAAATGCCTGACTGAGTATGCTTCCCAGAGCGTCCATAAGTGGTCTTACATTGCTGACTGATAAAATGATAACGATGAAATATGCGCCGTGGCATGTGCGCGCGTCTCGCGGTCGCTTTCCACAATATCCTCGATGTTTCGCACTGCTCGATGTGCTACGTGCTGGAGGCAGTGATCGATGAGCGCGGGTATGCCGGTGAACGGTAATTCGCCACGGAGAAATGCCGCGACGGCAACTTCATTGGCAGCGTTGAGTACAGTCGGGGCGGTGCCACGCGCCTCGAGCGCATCGTAGGCGAGACCAAGACAGGGGAAGGCAGTTGTATCCGGCGCCTCGAAGGTCAAACTGCCGATGGTCGCGAGATCCATGCGTGTGTATCTCTCATTCCCGCGGTCGGGCCAGGTCAGCGCGTATTGAATGGGCAGCTTCATATCGGGCATGCCGAGTTGCGCTTTGACAGAGCCGTCGGTGAATTCCACCAGCGAATGCACGATCGACTGCGGATGCACAAGCACGTCGATGCGCTCGGCTGGAACGTCGAAGAGCCAACGCGCCTCGATCACTTCCAGCCCCTTGTTCATGAGCGTGGCGGAATCTATGGTGATTTTGCTCCCCATGCTCCAATTCGGATGCTTGAGCGCTTCCTGCGGCGTGACGTGCAGGAGTTGTTCGACTGTCCAGCCCCGGAAGGGTCCACCGCTGGCGGTGAGAATGATGCGGGCTATGCGCTCACGCGGTTCGCCCACCAGACATTGATACACGGCGCTGTGCTCGCTATCCACCGGCAGCAATTGCACGCTATGCTCCGACAACAAGGTGGAAATGAGTTCGCCTGCAACAACGAGCGTTTCCTTATTTGCGAGCGCGATATGGTGTCCGGCGCGTATCGCGGCAATGGTGGGGAGTAGTCCGGCGAAGCCCACCAGACTGCTTACCATTGTGCCATAATCCTCACGGCCGGCAAGTTCTACCAGAGCCAGTTCGCCGTCGAGCACTTCCGTGATATCCCCAACTGCGGCGCGCACCACCTCGGCGGCGGCGGGATCGGAAACGGCGACGGCTGCGGGACGGAATTCGCGTACCATGGCGCAGAGCAGATCGGCATTGCTGTTGCCCGACATGTAGCGCACGGCGAAGGCATGGGGATTGCGGCGCACCACTTCGAGGGTGCTTTGTCCGATGGATCCCGTTGCTCCGAAAATCGCCAGTTGGTTGATATGCTCGCGTTCCATGTTCAAACTTATCAAGTTACACCCGCGCGGCTGATTCCGCAACCTCATTCGATGCGACCCGTCGGGAGAAGAGTACAACACCAGGGGATTCGGGAGAATTCCGCTCCAGCAATACCCGTTGGATGCTTCCATGGATGTTCGCCCCGGCGCAATGTCGAACGTGGGTGAAATCCTTGGTACTCATTGCGGGTTCATGCCGAATCCGCCATATTTACATAATGGTCCCAACGCACGCATATGGTAGGCCGATGATACATGTGTTTCGAGTGATGCTGCTCGCCGTGGTGTTTACCGCGCTCACGCACGCCCAGGTGGCGGATGAACGCAATACGCTGCGGCTTGCGCAAGTGTACGAACAGGCTGGCAAGCATGACGAAGCTCTGCGGTATTACCGCGATCTCTTCGCCGCCAAACCGGACAACAGCGCCTATTTCGAAGGCGTGCGTCGCTGTCTCCTCGCGCTGAAGCAGTACACCGAAGCGGTGGCGCTGCTTGGCGAGCGAATCCGCCGATTCCCCGCCGACGAACAACTGCTGGTACATCGCGGCGGTGTGTATGTACTGATGGAAAAGGTGGACAGCGCCCGCGCCGATTGGAAGAAGGCGATCGCGTTGAATCCGAAGAACGGGCAGACCTATGGCCTGATCGCGGATCACTGTCTCAATGCGCGTCTTTATCCGTTGGCTGTGGAGTATCTGCGCGAAGGGCGTGAGGAATTGCGCGCTCCGCAGATGTTCACATTCGAGATCGCACGCGCCTGCGCGATGAACATGGATTTCGATGGCGCGATGGACGAATACCTCGAGTACCTGCGCGCCGTGCCGCAGTCGCTGTATCAGATTCAGCAGCAGATCGCCATGTTTTCCGAAGTGATTGACGGCATCGAAAGCGCATTGCGGCGTACGCAAGCCGCGGTGAAACGCCATTCGGATGATGTGTCGCTTCAGTACCTCCTGTCCTGGCTGTATCAGGAACGCAAGCAATACGGCGAGGCCTTCGCCGTGGTGCGCGAAGTGGATCGTTTGAAAAACGCAGGCGGCATGGAGGTACTGCGCTTCGCCGGTCGAGCATTCGACGATGGCGCCTTCCGTGTCGCCGCCGATGCGTATCGCTGGATTATCGAGAAATACGAAAAGGCGCAGTTTCTTCCACAAGCCGAATATCATTACGCGCGCTGCATGGAAGCGCTGCAGGAGCAGCAGGGTGTTCCCGCCGAATTGAATGCGCAGGGCAGCACGTCCAGTGGTTCGGAAGCCATGCCGGCCTATCGCGGTGTGATCTCACTGTACGAGGATATTGTAAGAAAGCATACCTCGCATCCGATGGCGAGCGAGAGTCAGTATCGCATCGGGTATATCACCTATCACTGGTTCGGCGATACGGATGGTGCGCTGCGCGCGCTGCAAGGTATAGCCGGCAATCGCGCGGCGGTGTTCGGCAAAGCGGATGCCGACATCCTGATTGGCGACATTCATGTTGCGCGTGGTGATCTGGAAGCCGCCATCACGCAATACGATGCCGTACTTCTTTCGCCGCAGCTCGACGAAAAGGGGCGCAATGGCGTGCGCTTCCGCATTGCTGAAGTGCATTTCTTCCAGGGACGCTTCGACACAGCTCTCAGCGAACTGCAGCCACTGACCGAGGACGTCGGCACAGACATCGCCAACGATGCGCTGGAACTCTCGGCGATGATTCACCAGTATCGCTCGCCCGGTGAAGTGCCGTTGCAACGCTACGCGCAAGCATTGTTTCTCGAAAGGCAACGCAAACTCTCCGAGGCCGACGCACTCCTCCAGCAGATTATCGGCGAATACGCCTCGAGCGAGGTGGTGGACCTCTGCTATCTCAGTCGTGCCGCGGTGTTGGAACGGATGGGACGCCACGCGGCGGCGTCTGCTGTGTATGCGGAATTTCTTGCGCAGCGCGGCGAGAGCTTCCTGCGAGACCGCGGACTCTTTCTGCACGCAGTGCTCACTGAAGTACAGTTGAATGATGCCGCAGGCGCGATGGTCTTGTACCAGCGCTTGTTGGATGAGTATCCCAATTCGCCTTACGTGCCGCAGGCGCGGGATAGTATCGTACGTTTACGCAAGGGAAATTCCTGATGAAGCGCATGCTCCCACTATTCCTGCTTCTGTTGTTGGTCGCGCCGGTGCGTGCGCAGCAGAATATTCTCATTCCGATGGATTTGCAACAAAGCGATCATCTCAAGGCCTATGGCATCGTGTACTGGGTGCTGACGCGCAGTGTTGAGGTGGATTGGTTGCTGAATTACCGCGGCGGTTCCTTTCTCATGCCGCATTATCCCTTTATCGAACAGGAATGTCGCGTTCGAGGCGTGGCCTTCAGCACACTCGATGGCAGCACCGCTACGGGCATCATTGCGGAAGTCGAGGGCCAGGACAGCAACAGTGAAGTGGTGCGTCTGGAAAAAGCACCGAAGATCGCGGTGTATGTTCCACCCAATTTCCAACCCTGGGACGATGCGGTGACCTTGGCGATGGAATACGCGGAAGTCCCCTATGATAAGGTATGGGACGAGGAAGTGCTGCGCGGCAAACTTGCGGAGTACGATTGGCTGCATCTGCATCACGAGGATTTTACCGGACAGTACGGAAAGTTCTATGCGCAGTTCGGCACCTTCCCGTGGTACATTCAGCAGGTGGCCATCAACGAATCCACCGCCAAACGCCTCGGCTATTCCAAGGTCAGCGAGATGAAGAAAGCTGTGGCGCGCGCGATTCGCGAATATGTGGGCGGGGGCGGTTTCATGTTCGCCATGTGCTCGGCCACCGACACGTACGACATCGCGTTGGCTGCGGAGCACACCGATATTTGCGACCGCATGTTCGACGGCGATCCGCCCGATCCCGATTGCCAGCAACGACTCGATTACTCCGCAACCTTCGCGTTCACCGATTTCAAGCTGGTGATGAATCCCTACGAGTACGAGTACAGCGATATCGACATGACGCCGGCGCTTGGTGGTCGTCCCGACGCGGATTATTTCACGTTGTTCGATTTTTCCGCGAAATACGATCCGGTGCCATCAATGCTGACGCAAAATCATGTCAATGTCATCGCGGGTTTTCTCGGACAGACCACGGCATTCAAAAAGGATTTGATCAAAAAGCACGTGGTGATCCTCGGTCAAAAAGAAGGCACCGAAGAGGTGAAGTACCTGCACGGCAATTTCGGGCGGGGGACATTCACCTGGTACGGTGGGCACGACCCGGAGGATTATCAGCATCGTGTGGGAGATCCGCCGACGGATTTGTCCTTGCACAAAACCAGTCCCGGCTATCGTCTCATTCTGAACAACATTCTCTTCCCTGCGGCGAAGAAGAAGCAGCAGAAAACATGATGCTCAATCTGAAGAGCGCGACAAATGCGGCGTGGGCACGCGTGGCGGTGGAGCAACTCGATGTGCTGCTCAGTGATCATGCGCATTGCGAGAAAAAGGCGGCCGCGGCCGCCATCGCCTTTATCAACCGCTATCCCATGCTTCCGGCATTGGTGGATGCGATGACCGCACACGCGCGGGAAGAACTCGATCATCTCGATCGCGTGCATCATGTGTTGCGTGCCCGCAACGCTGCGATGATACGCGATACTGCCGACCCCTACGTCAACCAATTGCTCGCATATGTGCGACGCGGCGAGCCAGCCTATCAGCTCGATGCCTTGATCTGCGCAGCTCTGATCGAAGCCCGCTCCTGTGAGCGCTTTCAACTGCTGATCGACGCGTTGCCCGCTTGCGAGGAACGCCGGCTGTTCGAGGAACTCATGCCGTCCGAGGCCCGGCATTATGCGATGTTCATGCACTTCGCTCGTGAATGCTCGTCCGCGCGCGAAGCCGAAGCGCGCCTCGAGGAATTGTCGCTGCTCGAAGCCGAGATAGTGCGTGCGCTGCCCAACGAGCCGCGCATGCACGGATGAGTGACCGCTCCGGCGTATTTCGGACATAACTATCCATCACCACTCGCGTTCGGGAATGGTACCATGATGCCCGCTTCCCTCACCTTGCCTATCGTGTTCGTACTGCTGCTCACGCCGCTGTCGGTCACGACAGCTCAGTATCGCGACACGCCCATCCATCTTTCCAATGTCTGGCAATCCGACTCGCTGCGGGGCGAAGCTCCCTCCAGCGTGCAGCCGTCCACCGGCGAGAAACTGCTGTGGCTCGCGGGAGCGTCCATCACCTTCTCCCTCTTCGATTTTGTGGCATTCAACCATGTCCGTGCCACGGGGGCCTCGATGCCGGCATATCGAGTGCTGCAAACCATGGTGCAGGCGGGGATAAGCTGGATTCTGTACGAGTACGCCGGGCTCCCCACCGCGGTGGCATTCAATATCGCCTGGTGGACGTGGAGTATGGATGCGCTGTACTACGTGTACGCGGACACGCTGGATTTGAAAAACGGATGGGAACCGCGCGGATCCTTCGAAACCAACATCATGGGCAATCGCTGCACCTGGGCGTGGTGGACTCCCGTCGGCATTGCGCAGGGCATGAACAACAAGAAACCGATAGCGGGCGACACACTCATGGCGCAAATGCTGCTGGGAGCCGCATTGGCCATTACCGTGACGGTGACATTGTAATCCCGCCTCCCGGTCGGATGAAGCACCACGGCTAAATGGCAAGGCGCCGTGCCCATCGTAGCGCTGTGGACGCGCGGTGATTTACGCGGCGGGCCGCTGGGCGCGGTAATCCGCGATGGCCTTCCGCAACGTGTTCCGCGAGGCCTCGGCACATTCGTACTTGTTCTCGGGAATACCTTCAAGAAAGCCGATAATATCGGGCACATCGAGACGTTCGGCCTCGTCCACGTGCATGCCGAGTATCATTTCGGTCATGCCCGAAGCGGACGCTTGCAGTCCCGCGCAGCCGGCGTACTGGAACACCGCGTCGACGATGATGTCATGTTCTATACGCAGCGACAGCATCAGCACATCGCCGCATTGGGCCTGGTGCCGCACGTGCGCGGTGGGTGTGGGCATGTCGCCGATGTGCAATTCGCGGTCGAGAATATCGATGGCTTTGGGAGAATAGCCGAGGGCTTCGAGAAATTCTTTGCGTGTGTTGTCCATGTTGTGCTCCTCGAAGGTGCGCAGTGAAGCGGGCGGAATGTTTCGCGCAACGCGCGCAGTTGTTTCACGCGCGCGAAATCCATAGCTTTGTAAATCTAGCTGTTTTCACGAAAAATTGGTACCTGCGGAGAAGAGCATGAGTGTACTCATCGACAAAAAGAGTCGTGTGATCGTCCAGGGATTCACAGGATCGGAAGGCACGTTTCACGCGCAGCAGATGATTGAATACGGAACGAAGGTGGTGGGTGGTGTGACACCGGGCAAGGGCGGTAGCGAGCATCTCGGGCTGCCGGTGTTCAACACGGTGAAGGATGCGGTGGCGAAGGTCAAAGCCAATGTCTCCGTGATCTTCGTGCCCCCTGTGGCAGCGGCCGATGCGATCATGGAAGCCGCCGACGCGGGTATCGCCCTCATCGTCTGCATCACCGAAGGTATTCCCACGCGCGATATGGCGCGGGCGTTCGAGTTCGTGAAACAGAAGGGTGTGCGGCTCATCGGGCCGAATTGCCCGGGCATCATCTCGCCGGGCAAAGCCAAGGTGGGTATCATGCCGGGCTTTATTCACAAGAAGGGACATGTGGGTGTGGTTTCCCGCAGCGGAACCCTGACCTACGAAGCGGTGAATCAGCTTTCCGAGCTGGGTATCGGACAAAGCACTTGCATTGGTATCGGCGGCGACCCCATCATCGGTACGCAATTCGTCGATGCGCTCATGCTCTTCAACGAGGATCCCGAGACGGATGCCGTGGTGATGATCGGCGAAATCGGCGGAACCGCCGAGGAGGAAGCCGCCGCATGGGTGAAGAAGAACATGACCAAGCCGGTTGTGGGCTTTATCGCTGGCCGCACCGCGCCTCCCGGACGTCGCATGGGCCATGCCGGTGCTATCATTGCGGGCGGTAAAGGCACTGCGGCGGAAAAAATGAAAGCCATGAAGCAGGCCGGTATCCACGTGGTGGAAAATCCCGCCGTGATCGGTGTGACCGTGGCCAAGGCATTGGGCCTCGAAGAAATGGGACAGAAACGGCCCAACGGAAAGTAGCAGCCGCCATCGCGGTTTCGAGCGTATGCACAAAGGGCGCGGGTTGAATCCCGCGCCCTTCCTGTTTCCGCGTTGCCGCGATTTCAGCGGGATTTCACGAAAATCTGCGTGAAGTACAAGGTACCGCTGCTGTTCTTCACAACACCGATGCCGGTGAGATCGTAATTCCCTTCAATATTCTGCCGATGCCCGCTGCTGTTGAGCCAGCCGGTCACTGCCTGCGAGGCGGGATCGGTAAAGCCGAAATTGAAAGCCACATTTTCTCCGGCGCCCGCCACGGTGATGCTCTCGCCAATATTCTGCACGCGCTGTTGAAAGCCGTCATGACCGAAACCCACCACATTGTTCGCCATGTTGCCGCTGTGTGCGCGCGCTTCCTTCACCACGACTTCATTGCTGACCAGTGCGGGTAGACCTTTGCCGGCACGGTGTTGGTTGATCAGCGATAGCACCCGCGCCTCGATTTCGGTCTCGGGTGGGGTGACTGGCGGCACTGGTCCGGGATCATCCTCGGAACACGATGCGAGTAGAGCCGCAATGAATACAAGGCCAAGGAGCGAGGCCCGATGAAGGTGAAGAAACTTCCGTGACTGCTGCATAAGGCTTCAGGCTGTTTGGAAAAAATAAAAATGCTCCGGGGAGTGCGGAATTGCAAGAGCTATCGAAGCACGATAGGATGTGTCGTCGTTCCTTCTCTACTCGTAACACGCAGAAGGTACACGCCGGCGGAGCAATGCCTTGTTGTGAAAGGGAGTGCGATGCTTCCCGAAGGCATGTGGCCGTGGAATACATCGAGCCGCTTGCGGCCAAGAACGTCGTACAATTCCACCGAAACAGTACGAGGCGATCCCAGTCTCAGTGTGATTGTAGCGCTGTGGTGGACGGGATGCGGATGCACCTCAATCAGCACCGAGGTGGGAGCAGTGCCGATCGTCATGCCGCTGGTGTTATCGGGCAGAAGCACCTGTGCGGCACTCCATGGACCGGCACCTGCCGGATTCTCCGCCCTCACACGCCACCACAGCGCTTGCTGCTCCGATGGTGCGGGCAGTGTGATGGAGGGGGACGGGATTTGCGAAACCTCGCGGGCACCTGCGACGAACAGCGAGTCCTCCGCGGTTTCCAGCGTGTACCACATCGCGCCCGGCACGGGATTCCAGACGAAATCCACCATTGCTGCGCTTGCGCGTGATCGATGCGGTGGTGAAACCAGTGCGGGCTCCGCGAGCAGGGCCCTGCGTCCGGTGGCGATCAGAATTTCATCCACCCACATCCGCTGGTCTACGGGCGAACCGTCGCCAATGTACGGCGCCACAAGAAATTGATTGAATGCCATATCCGGATGCTGGCCTGTGCGCAGCAGCACTCCGGGAGCGTCGACCACAAGCTCTCCATCCACCCACATGTTGAGCAGTCCGTCTGGAATGCCGACTCCGTCGACGATGCTGTTGAGCTGGAAAAGCGCTTCCACGAAATGCCACAGGTTTTTATGGCGCTCACCCGCCTCGTCCGAGAACATGATCTCGGCGGCCGCCCACACCTTGCCGTTGCGATGCGTGGAGCCCGCGCGGTAGCAGTCACCTGCGGGATATGCGTCGCCCGAACCATTGCAGCCCGCGACGGCACGCCGCTCGGTGACGCCGGTGAGATCCACACCGATGTTCGTTTCGTCGATATTCAACGCATCCTGAATGGCGAGCAGCGGACGTCCCTCGTTTTGTTCGATGTATGTTGTGAGATGCGTGGCCGCCGGCCCAATCCATTTGTGATCCACGGTGGAAATAAAGTGGAACTCGTGCGGATGGTAGGGACGATTCGAGCCTTCCCAATTCGCGCTGTATTTCACCCAGTAACTGAGATACACGGTTGCGGCAGGTGGAAAAAGGTAGCGTGCGGCACCGCCGCTCGTCGGTGTACTTGCTCCTTGCGCGAAACGGAATTCGAGCGCGGATGTGCCGCCCGGTAACGATTCCGTCGATGTCAGCTGCAGTCCGGTGTTGTCGTACCAGCCGCGTGCAGCGAAATCGGGCTGTTCGCATGGTTCGTGCAGTAGCACGGCAGGCGCTGTCTGCGCCATGAGACAATACGATAGCATCGACAGTTGCAGCAATATCACGAACAGACGACATACCATCGACACGGTGCGCATGGGTTCAGTCCTGCGCATCATTGTGTATCACTGCTTCCACGGGTCTGCCGAGCCACACCCAGCCGATGTAATCCACCATCGGCGGTTCGCTGCCGAGTTCACGCAGCCGGGCGTTGATCTGAGCGCGGTGGTAGTGGCTATGGAAGCACACCTGGAGCATGCTTTCGAGCAAGGTGCTTTCACGCGCGGGTGTTCCGTAGCGCTGCTCCATATAGCGGGCCCAGGGAACGTCGAGGCGTTCTTGCGCCGCCTCATCGTCGACCGTGTCGAGATAATCGCGCAAGGCGGGACCGTACGTCTTTGCCCACGCGATCATGTCCTCGGGACGTTCAAAGGCCTCCAACTTCGGTGTCGGCAAATCCGCCCGCGTCCACAGTCGAAGAAACGCGAATTGCACAAGATGGAGATGATGCAGCAGCGAGAGCGTGCGAGCGTCCCGGGCTGCGGCCTCGCTGCTTTCGATGGCGTGCCAGACACTGCTGTCGGCCCAGAGCATGTGACGAAAAAGATCGAGGGGGAGGGACATGGAAATCTCCGGTACTGTTGGTATCAACATCGTACATGCAAAGGGAAAATGGAAACCGCTCGGTTGAGAGAACATCCTCGCCTTCGCCACGAATCGTGTATGTGCGATGAAGTGAGTACGTGTGTGTGAGCATGTGTCGGCGATTGGTCTTGACTGTGGGAGAATAAAAGCGTAAACTCCGCGTATTGTCGTGGAAATTGTAATTCCGACCTTGGGGTGTGATGATGGAGCCGTCGGTCGATCGAAGAAGGCTTGCATACGTGGCATGGACGCGGCGTCTGCTGTGTGCCATGCTGTGCATGTACCTGCTCGGCGGATGGAGTGAGGCCCAGCTTCAGCTCGCCGCGCCGCTCGGTGCGTCAAACGAAGGACTGCGCACAACGACCAATGGCTGGATGGAGATCGCGGACAATCCTTCGATTGCGTTGGCGGTATTCACTGCGGAAGTATGGGTGAAGGCGTGGTCGGGAGGATTGATCGTGACGCGCGATATATCCACCGGGAGTCCCTCCGATTGGCAGTTGTGGTATGAATTCTCTCGTCGACGTCTGGCGTTCATCACAGCGCAGACACCGCCCGACTCCTATTTTTTCACCGATGACGGCAGCGTTCTCCCGGATCGTTGGTATCACATCGCCTTGGTAGTGAACGGTGTGGACGGATCGGCGAAACTGTATCTCGACGGTCGCCTCGTGCTGAGTCCGACGTTCTCGCCGAGGGATTTTTCCGCGCATACCGGACTCGCATGGGGCGGGTATTTCAACAATTCTTCTGGCGCGTATCTCGATGCTGTGATGGATGAGGCCAGGTACTGGAATGTCGAGCGCAGTGAAGAGCAAATTCGTTCGGCGATGAACGCCGCGTTACGGTCCGATGATCGACAGGGTCTACGCGGTTACTGGCGCTTCTGCGGAAACTATGCGGATTCCTCCGGATACGGAAATCACGGCGTCCGTCGAGGTACAGCCGATTTGACGCCGATAGTCGATTTGCCACATTCCTTCGATTGCCTGCCAGCGCCGTGCGACACACTCCATGTACGCATTACGCCGTCGGATTCCGGTTTCTGCGCAGGTGGGAGCGTGCGCCTCCAGGCAACGCATGGTTTCGCCTCCTATTCGTGGAGTACTGGCGACACAACGGAGACGATTGTCGTCTCGCAACCCGGCACCTACAACGTGCGGGTAAGCGACGGGCTGGGATGTACCGGTACGAGTCCGCTTTGCACAATCCAGGTCTGGCCTTCTCCGCCGAAACCGCGCATTTACAGGGATGGGGATTCGCTGCGGACCGACCCGGCGACATGGTGGCAGTGGTATTTCAATGGTGCCGCCTTGCCCGATGGCAATCGGCAGGCGATACTCTACCGTGGGCCGGGAGTGTACAACGTGCATGTCGAGAATGTCCATGGGTGCATCACCGTTTCGAATCCATGGCTCTCCAACGTCGACTCCGGGAAGACAGTGGTGTACATTCCCCACATGCACGGCAGTGCGGGCTGGCCTCTGAGGGTTCCGATTCTCCTCGAATCCCAGGAGGGACTCGAGAATGCGGTAGACCTGGCTTTCCGGGCAAGGGTGCACTTCGACCAAGGATTGCTCGCCCCGGCCGATGCGGTACTGCGTCGCGATTCCTGCGGTGGTTTTGTGGCTGATTTGGAAGGAAGCTACACGTATGGCGACGATGAACTGACCTCGTTCCGAACGCTCGTGACACTCGGTGTTCGACGTCACCTTCCAATCTACTTGCTATCGTTCGAATGGCTGGAGGGAAACATCGATGTTGAAACGCGCGATGGCAGTGTAACGCTCACCTTGTGCGAAGAGGGAGGCGTTCGCATGGTGGATGACTCGCAGCGCTTACGTCTGGCGCCGAACCATCCCAACCCATTCAACAGCAGCACGCTTATCGTGTACGAAACTCTCGAGCAGAGTCCGATACAGCTTCACGTGCTCGATATGCTCGGTCGCAGGGTGCAGGTGTTGTACGATGGCATGCAGACTCCCGGTCGCCACAGTGTGACCTTCGATGCTCGGAACCTGCCGAGTGGGCAGTACATACTTCGGCTTCAGGCCGGATACTACGTGCTCCAGCAACCAATGCTTTTATTGAAATAGCGTGCCCCGAGGAAACGGTGAGGGCATGTGCGTTCAGAACGATTTCTCCTACATAGGTCATCTTGGAAGAGGAGTGCGGCATGAAGAGAGTTGTTTCAAACGTAGTGTGTGTGTTTCTGCTCACCGCCTGCATTCATCAGGCCAGCTCCCAGCCGCGGTGGATGGAGCATGGCGGACCGAATGGGGGAACGATTCTCGATTTCGCTCCCTCCTCCGTTGGCTTGCTCGCCGTGCCGTCGTATCGCCCGCACTTGCTCATCGGATATTTTCAGGGTTCGCAGTGGATAAGGCAGGATCTTCCCGATGTGACGGCCATGGGTTTTTCAGTGGCGGAATTCGATGGACGGATTATTGTCGGGGGCTTCGGAAGGGTGTATCTGTCCGATGACCGGGGTGCGACGTGGATCGAGCGGAGGGTGAGCGATGTGGATGTCTCGCCCATTACAGCGCTGGCCGCATGGGGAGAGCGATGGTATCTCACCGTCGGATCGACGATGTTCTCCTCAACCGATCGAGGCATGAATTGGGAGCCCAACGTCGTGTTTCCCGAAGCGCGCGTTTTTCAATTCATCCAGCTGACACATAGTGGACGCTTGTACGCGGCGGGACCGACCGGTCTTTACTACCGGCCGCACTGGGGTGGTGTGCGCTTCGACACTGTGCATGCCGCTCCGAAGGATATTCGCTGCTTCCTGGGGCGAGAGAATGGCGTATTCGTTGCCGCGCGGGGGTATGACCCAAGTACACCGGATGCTCCGGTCCTCTATCGCTCGACCGATCTCGGCGAGCATTGGGGCGCCTGCCTGTTTCCACGTGTCGAAGTGCTGGACCTGGCCTGCAATGGTCCGATCTGGTTCGCCTCGACTACTCAAGGATTGTATCGCTCCACCGATGATGGGCTCCGATGGGATGAGGTTCAGGCGGGGACACCCTTCCCGCGCAGAGTGTCGTCACTGTATGTGTATGACAACAAGCTCTACGCCGGCGTCGACGGCATGGGTATCTGGCGCAGCGGCGACGATGGCATCACGTGGGAATTCGTATCCGACGGAGCGTTACCAATTGGCATCGCGCAGGTTGAAGAAACACGGCAGGAAATGCTCGCTCTCAGTTTCAAGGAACGCGCGCTGTTTCGCAGTTCGGATCGGGGCTTCTCCTGGACGCCCGGCTTTCCGCCGATCGGCAATGGCACGGGTGGCATGCTGGTGGAAGGAGACAGTGTGTGGGTGGCGGGACGCGGGGCGGTGCACCGCTCGACGGACGCGGGGGCGACGTGGTCGACCGCTTCCGACGGTATTCCCGAAGATCTGGAGGTGCAGGCATTGCACAATGCGCAAGGGCGACTGATCGCCGGCAGCAAGGGCGGGGGTATGCTCCACTCGGAGGACGGTGGCAGGCAATGGACGATTGACACGAATGTGAAGCCGGTGCAATGCTATCACTTCCTGGAAGTTGACGGCGTATTGTATGCCGCGACTCAGGGATCCTTGCTCACCTCCACCGATGCGGGAGTGGGTTGGGAGTCATTGCGGAGATCATCATCCAATAACCTGTTCTATCGCCTCGCTGAGTTTGCCAACACGCTGCTCTGCGCCACCGAGGACGGAGTGCATGCGTGGATACCGACGGAACAGCGCTGGGAAACGTATTACAGCGCTCCTGCCTATGCCATTGCCACGACCGTCGCGGGTGTGTTCGCCATCACCCGCGATGATGGCGTTATTCGATTCTCGAAGGATTTTTCCTATTTCACCAAAGTGAACGACGGCCTTCCGGAAGTGCGTTACGTTGCCCCGAGTGTCTGTCGCGCCGAACTTCGTGCGCTGGGCACGCGGTTGTATCTCGGGTCCTGTGGTCTGCCCGGTCTGTACTCTCTGGATCTGACAACACTGCCGGTTACCGCACTTCCCACGGCTGGCAACGACGTTGTGTTTGGTGAATTGTACCCCGTGCCGGCGCGAGATGTCGCGGAGTTGCGAATCAGCCTTGCGCGGGCAGGCACAGTGGAACTGCAATGCGTGGATGTTCTGGGCCGCGTGCTGCTACACGAACGACGGGAACTGTACTCGGCAGGGACACATCATCTGTCAATGAAATTACCCGACGGTATAGGCTCGGCGATGCTTCTCCGCATTCGAGCGGGTGGCGCCTGGCACAGTCGACTGCTGCCGGTGCATCGCTGATTGTGTGTATCTTTGCGCAAACACCTCACTGTGGTGATTCGCGTGTGCCGGACTGTTCGGAAGAGAGCCTGCACACGGTCGGTATCCGGAATACATCACGGAGCGCCACAGTGAGACGACCACATTACTGACGAGAGGCAAGCGCCATGGAGTTGCGACTGTATCAAGTGGATGCATTCACCGGAGCGGTGTTCAAGGGCAATCCGGCGGCGGTGGTTCCTTTGCCGTCGTGGCCTGCGGACCGTTTGCTGCAGGCAATCGCGATGGAAAATAATCTGAGCGAAACGGCCTTCTATGTCGGAGCGTCCGGCAACTACGAATTGCGATGGTTCACTCCGCTCTGTGAGGTCGATCTCTGCGGGCATGCCACGCTGGCCACTGCGGCGGTGTTGTGTACCGAAGAGGAGCGGGGATTGAAAGAAGCACGGTTCAGCACACGAAGCGGCGAGCTGCGCGTTCGTGCGCTTGAGGATACGTACGAATTGGATTTCCCATCCAAACCGCCGCGTCTCTGTGAGCATCCACCCCAGGCATTGCTCGACGGTCTCGGAATCGCTCCCCGCGAAGTGTATCAGGTGGACGATTGGATGGCGGTGTATGATAACGAGGAGCAGGTGCGCGCGCTCAATCCCGACATGCGTTTGCTGCGCTCGTTGTCGCTGCGCGGAGTGATCGCCACAGCGCCGGGCAAAGAGGCGGATTTCGTATCACGATTTTTCGCACCCGCCGTTGGCATCGACGAGGATCCCGTCACCGGTTCGGCCCATTGTTTGCTCACGCCGTTCTGGTCGACGCGACTTGGAAAGCAGGACCTCTTCGCGCAGCAGCTTTCGCGGAGGGGTGGAACGCTGCATTGCACACTGCAAGGCGATCGCGTGCTTATCGCGGGGCGCTGCGCTCTCTACCTTCGTGGCAGTATTTTCGTGAAGGAATGATACATGGGCCTCGTACCCAATATCCGGCAAAGCGTGCTCTCCCGAATCTGGGAGGAGCTCAAGCATATCAACTATCAGCAGCTCAATGCCAAGACCAGCGGCAGTTACACCGTGTGTCTGCTCGGCACGCATGCGGATATCGAAGCGATGCGCGCGTGGCTCGAGTCCCTGCGCTATCCAGCATTGGAGGCATGGATTCCCGCCGGCACGCGACTTGCTCCGCCGGATCGCCGACGCATGGCGCGGCACGTGCATGCGATAGTCGTGCAGGATGCCGGCGATATCGCCGCATTGCCCGCGGAGCATGAAGCCGCGTTGCGCGACTGTATGTTCGCCCTGACCCCGGAGCGCTGGCGGAGCTTTTTGCATGGACGAACGATGCGAGCCTACGTATGGCATGAGGATGCGGGAGAGGATCTGGTTGCGGACATTCTCGAGGATCTCCCTCAGCAGCGATTCGCGTTGAGCTATGTCTTTCCCGTGTTCCGGCCGCAGCATGCGCGTATGGAAATCCGTGCCACGGCGCTGCAGAATGCATCCTGGGCGGTGTTCTCAGCCGCGCCGAATCTCATTCCGAATCCGGGGCAACTTATCTCCGTTCCTACAGAGGCGGTGTCGGATTTTCTTGTGATGACGGTGAATGAAATCAAGATGATGTTCGAGCTGGTGGCCTTGTGCGGCCGCAAGGTGCAGCCGCTGCAATGCATGCCCGAATTCGGCATTGTGCTGGGTCTGGCGAAGGCCGCGGAAATGACCGCCACGAATCTCACCGGCAAGGCACCGGGCGTTGGCATGGCAATCAAAGGTGGCGTGGCATTCGCGTTCACCTCGGCGATCGGCGAGGCGTTGTTCCTGTATGAAATCGCCGGGGTGCAACTCGGTGGCGAATTCATTCGCGAGCGGGCTCGCGTGTGGCTGGAGGAAGGCAAAGCAGCCACCGCGAAACTGCTGAAGCGTGGCGCGAAAGAGAAGGAAACATAGATGCGCGGTCGAGTATTATTCGTCGGGATGCCACTTGCATCGAGTTGTCGCAATGCACGATTTTGCGACATGGAGTTTTGACATGCCGATCTATGAGTTTTACTGCGAGCAGTGCAACACGCTGTTCAATTTTCTTTCACGACGGATTCAGCCCGACGCGCGTCCGGACTGTCCGCGTTGCGGCGTGACACTTGAGCGGCGCATGTCCCGCTTCGCCGTGCTGAAGCAAGGCGCGGGCGGTGAAAACAACAAGGACGAAATGCCCGATCTGCCGTTCAGCGAGCAGCAGCTCATGAATGCGATGCAGGCGCTGGAAGGCGACATGGGTTCGGTGGACGAAAGCGATCCGCGTGCGCTCGCGCGGCTGATGCGGAAATTTTCCGATGCGGCTGGCATGGAGTTCGGGGAGAAAATGGAGAGTGTGCTGCACCGCCTGGAACGTGGCGAAGATCCCGACGCGCTGGAACAGGAGATGGGCGACCTGGGCGAAGACGGCGATTTGATGGATTTCATCCGCGCGAAGAAATCCACTGTGATGCGCAAGCGTCCACCGCAGATCGACGACACGCTGTACGAGATGTGACTGTGTCCTGAAGGATGAAGGAGACGGCGCGGCTGAGGTATGGTGCCGCCGGGGATTGAAGCGAGAATTGCCGCCCACCCGCGTGCTCGCGTGTGGTGTGGATGATGAAGCGGAACGGGAAACCGTCCGCAGTGTTGGGCGGAGACAGCAATGTTCCGCATCGCCTTGAGTAGGAAGTTATTCGCCGGAACTTTTACACGTGATTGACAGCCGGAGGAGCCATGCGTAATCGTCGTCGCCAGATACTGGAAATCATTCTGCTATTTTCTCTTTTATGTTCGGTCACGCAAGCTCAAGTGGAGCTGAACATCCAACGCGTGAGCGTGAGTTGGCCGCAAGTAACGATGTTTCTCAAGGGAAGTTGCCTTGGGAGTCCGATAACGGATCTGCGAAAGGAGCAACTTCGCATCTGGGAAAACGACATTGAGCTGTCCGATTTCACCGTCATGTGCCCGCCACCGGGTCCGCAGGCATTTTCCGTCGCCTTGGTACTCGACGCCAGCGGGAGCATGCGGGGCGAGGGCATCGCCACACTCAAGGAGGCGGCGTTGAACTTCATCGGGAATATGGATGGCGCGGCGGATGAAGCCGCGGTGGTATTTGCCAATGAACACACGGCGGTGCAGCAGACGATGACCTCGAATCGACCGATATTGGAGTCCGCACTGCAAGCCCTGTTTGCCTCGGGATCCAGCGGGGGATACGATGCGCTGTATGAAGGGATCATGCAGGTGATCAACGGTGGCGCGAATGCTTCGCACGGCGTTGTGGGGTTTTTCGACAGCGACAACGCGGTGTCCACACGCGACGCCGATGAAGTCATTGCCATGGCCAAGCGCTATCGCGTTCCCATTCATATCATCGGGTACGGCGGCGATGCGACCTTCACCGAATTCGCGCTCGTCGCGGCGGAGACCGGCGGGTACTTCACGCGGGTAGCGAACAGGGCCGATGCGACCGCGGCGTTCATGGAAGTGTTTCGTCGACTGCGCTTGGGCGAGGAGTATTGCAGGGTGATGTTCGATGCGGACTGTCCCGATGGCACGCGGCGCGATCTGCGTGTCATGCTGCACAGCTCCTGCGGTGGCACGGCCATCGAGCAGGTCCAGTACAGCACACCTGTCGACAGCACGGCGTTCACATCTCTTCCCATCGGTTTTCCCAACAGCTCATTGCTGAGCAACACTGTAACCGAGTTGCCGCTGCTCGTGCATGCACCACCGCAGGGTGCGTGGCTGCAGCCGTTCACGTTGCGCTTCCGATCATGGACACTGGATTGTTACCAGGTGTTCGGTGTCGGAGATCTGGCGGGAACGGTACTGGCGGATCGATGGAGTTACAGCCGCTATCCGGACACGATTGAGGTGCGCTCGACCGAGCCCGTGTTCGTGCGTGGGACGCAAACCCTGATGCGCTTCGACATCGTCGTGCCCCAGATCACCGGGGAGAGCGACTGCACATTGCCGCTCTTCGATATCCGCATGGAAAAAGGATGTCTCATTCCCGAATTACAGGCCGCTACGATCCACGTCACGCAATCCGCGCCCTTTGTGCGGGGTATTACGGTGAGTCGTCCGGTTGTGACCTGGGACGCCTCCGTCGAGCGCTTCACACCGGAAGAGTTTGAATTGCGTTACCGGCTGAAGAATTTCGGCAGTACCGCCGCGGAGATCGTGGGTGTGCGATTGCTCGATTATGCGGATGCCGTCACCTTGCTCCAACCAACTGTGGACCAGCAGCTTCCGTCCACCACGATTCTGCCGCCGCAGGATTCCATCGAAGTCGCGTGGATGGTGCGCCCTCTGCGTCGTCCTGTGAAAGCGAAAGCGATAATCCCCATCGAAGTCACGTTCAGCAACCATCCTCCGGTGTTCTGCAATGCGGAGGTGGATCTGGGATCGGCATTGCCTCTGCTTCAGATATGGCTCGATGCTCCGCGGGTGGAGGCGGATTCGGTCAACGGTCGCTACGATCCCATGCCGATTCCCCTCACGGTGCGCGTCAAGAACGAGGGAGGGCATCCCTCGGGTGCCATCGATGTGGTACTCGGCCTCGGTGGACAGATGACGCTCGCTCCTCCCGCGACGCCATTCGATCAGCGCAAGGCACTTACTCCCGCGGTGCTTGCTCCGGGAGAGAGCGGCACCGTCTCGTGGGAGTTGGTGCATCCGCATATACTCGAAACGCGCGACGTGCCGATCAGCGCGAGGGCGATTTCGCTCAAAGGCGATAGTGCCTTTGTCAACAGCTCGTTCGTAACTGCCGCGATTCGCATACCGCGCCTAGACAGCAGGGATTCCGTCGCCATCCCCGGTGTCGGATACACAGGATATCTGTGTCCGAATGACAGCATGACGCTCGACGCAGAGGAGGGCTTCGCCGCATATATATGGAGCACCGGCGCGCGCACGCGCAGTATCGTGGTGAAGGACACGGGCGAGTATCAGGTGCGCGCCGTGAACGCGCGCGGCGATACGCTGTCGTCGCGTGTGTTTACCATTCACGCGCGACCGGTCCGCGCGGTGAGCATCGAAGCCACGCCACCCGCCGCCTGCGAGGGCGATACGATTTGGCTGCGCGTTGCGGAGGAGTTCGCGGAATACCACTGGAGCGATCAACGAAGCGGACGCCTCGTGCCCGTGACCTCGGCGCAGCCCTTGCGCGTAACGGGTACGGATGAATTCGGCTGCACGCACACCTCGGAGCAGTACATTGCCACCTTCCATCCGCGTCCGTTGAAACCCGAGATCGCGCGCATCGCCGACACCCTGCTGGTGCAGACGCCCGCCGCCCGCTTCCTGTGGTATCGGGACGGCGTGCTTGTGCAGGACGATACGCAGCCACAATTCACCGTGGAGCAGCCGGGCGTGTATCATGTCGAGGCGGTCTCGACGGAAGGCTGCGTGGCGGAGTCCGATCCCTTCGCGGTGACGACGGTGGCCATCACGGCGGTGGCGTCGCCAGCGGGCCTGCGCCTGGAGGTGTATCCCGATCCGGCCAGCACGCGGATGTACGTCACCTGCACGACCGTGGATGCTTCGCCTGTCGAAGTACGGCTGCACGATATGCTCGGTCGCTCACTCGATGCGATCCGCGGCGTCGCTTCCGGGCAGCGTGTGAGCTTCGACGTCTCCAGCTTGCCACGCGGCAGCTATCTCATCACCCTGCACACGGCGCAGGGCATTGTGGCACGGCGGGTGGGAAAACTGTAGGACTCGGGACGCGGGTGGAAATGCACCCATATGAGGAATCGCGCGAACACTGCGGGATGCCGCAGCTCGCTTGTGTTGAACAACGATCAGAGATCGTACACGCACCTGACAGCCGGAGGAGCCATGGGTATCGGTCGTAGTCGAATATTGGAATTCATTTTCCTCTTTGCCATTGTTTCCACGTTCGCGCACGGACAGACCGAGTTGCGTGTTCAGCGTGCGGAAGTATCGTGGCCGGAGGTGACACTGTACGTCAAGGCCCAATGTCTCGGAAATCCGATACCGGACCTCCGGAATGACCATCTGCGCATCAATGACAACACCAGATCGATCACCGATTTCACGGTGTCCTGCCCGACGCCGGGCCCGCACGCGTTTTCCGCCGCACTGGTTCTCGATGCCAGCGGGAGCATGCGCGGCGACGGCACCGCCGTACTCAGGGAAGCGGCACTCACCTTCGTCGGGAATATGGATGGCTTGACGGACGAAGCGGCGGTCATAGCTGCCAATGGACAGACGCAGCTTCGACAGGCGATGACCTCGATTCGTTCGTTGCTGGAAGATGCGGTGCATGCCCTGCCCACCTCGGGTTCAAGTGGCGTATACGATGCGATGTACGAAGGTCTGCTGCGACTGCTCGACAGTGGTGGGAAGCAATCGTACGGCGTCGTCGCCTTAGTCGACAACGACGACGCGGTGTCCCTCCGTACCGCCGGGGAGGTCGTTGCCCTGGCCAACCAACATCGTTTTCCCGTGCATATCATCGCGTATGGAGGCGGGGGAAGTTTCACCGACTTCGCGCTGCTTGCCGAGGCCACCGGCGGGTATTTCGCACGAGTATCGAATGCCACCGAGGCGACTTCGGCGTTCATGGAGGCCTTCCATCGCCTTCGCGCGGGAGAGGAGTATTGCAAGATTTCCTACCAAGCGAAGTGTCCCGACGGTGCACAGCATGATGTGTCCGTTCAACTGCTGAATTCTTGTTACCGAACGCCGGTTGGATATGCGCAATACAGCGCTCCCTTGGACAGCAGCGTGTTCCAGCGGGTCCGCATCGGCTTTCCCTCCGCAACAATGCGGCGCGCCTCGGAGACATCACTTCCCTTGCTGATCCATGCCCCCGACGAGGGGGTGTGGTTGCCACCCTTTGCACTGAAGTTTCCGTATTGGAAGGAGGGATGGTACCGGTTGCGGTATGAATTCTCCTTCTCGGACTCTCGCGCCGTGATTGTGTCAATGGGCATGCGCAGGGACACGATGACGTTGGAATCCGAGTCCCCCGTATTTGTGCGAGGCACGGAGACGTTGTTGCGAATCTACTGTCAGGCGCAGGATCAAGTTCACGCCACCGAATGCGAAGTACCTCTTTTTTCCATGGATCTCAAGGGTAGTGGTTGCTTCATACCCGAATTACAATCGTCCACACTTGGCGTCGTACGTGAAGCCCCGATGTTGCTCGCCGTGGAGTTGCCGACGCAGGTGCTGAGTTACGATTACAAGACGGAGCGCTTCCACCCCGAGGAGATCGAGCTACGGTATCGGATAAAAAATGTCGGTCAGGTCAGTGCCGACATCGAGAAGATCCGCATGCTCTCCTACGACCGTTTCGCCACTCTCGTGCACCCGGCGGAGGACGAAGTCATCCCTGCCAACAGGAGTATATCACCCGGTGACTCCATTGATTTCGTCTGGACGGTTCGTCCAAAGCGCCCGATGAATTGGTACGGCGTAAACGACTTCCCTCTCGAGGTGTTGTTCACGAATTACCCAGCGTTTGTTTGCCGCGCGTGGGTCGAGTACCCATCGACGCAACCGATCCTGGATTTGAGCGTTGTTGAATGGGGAGAGGTCATCGACATCGATCCCGTTACCGGTCGCTACAGCCCCATGCCTATTCCTTTCCATTTGCTGGTAATGAATACTGGTGGTCACCCTACGGGCGAAATCAGTGTGTCTCTGGAAATGGAGGGGCAACTCGCGCTCGCGCCACCCGCTTCGCAACTCGATTTGACGAAAAAGCTCACGCCGTCCATTTTGGCCCCCGGCGATACCGGTGTTGTATCGTGGGAATTCATACACCCCGATGTTCCGCGATTTACCCCGGTCACCTTTAGATCTTTCGTCACATCCACCACGCACGAGCACATCCAGTATTATAAGCAGTATCTCTTCATGCCTCTCGACAGCAGGGACTCGGTGGCAGTGGTCCGCACGGGATACCTGGGATCTGTCTGTTCGGCCGATAGCGTGACGCTGGAGGCGGAGGACCATTTCTCATCATATCTCTGGAGCACCGGCGCACGCACGCGCGGTATCGTGGTGAAGGCAACGGGCGAGTATCAGGTGCGTGCCGTGAACGCGCGGGGCGACACGCTGTCGTCGCGTGTGTTTACCATTCACGCGCGACCGGCTCGCGCGGTGAGCATCGAAGCCACGCCACCCGCCGCCTGCGAGGGCGATACGATTTGGCTGCGTGCTGTGGAGGAGTTCGCGGAATACCACTGGAGCGATCGACGCGGCGGACGCCTCGTGCCCGTGACCTCGGCGCAGCCCTTGCGCGTGACGGGTACGGATGAATTCGGCTGCACGCACACATCGGAGCAGTACATCGCCACCTTCCATCCGCGTCCGGTGAAACCCGAGATCGCGCGCATCGCCGACACCCTGCTGGTGCAGACGCCCGCCGCACGCTTCCTGTGGTATCGGGACGGCGTGCTTGTGCAGGACGATACGCAGCCACAATTCACCGTGGAGCAGCCGGGCGTGTATCATGTCGAGGCGGTATCGACCGAGGGCTGCGTGGCGGTGTCCGATCCCTTCGCGGTGACCACGGTGGCCATCACGGCGGTGGCGTCGCCAGAGGGCCTGCGCCTAGAGGTGTATCCCGATCCGGCCAGCACGCGGATGTACGTCACCTGCACGACTGTGGATGCTTCGCCTGTCGAAGTACGGCTGCACGATATGCTCGGTCGCTCACTCGATGCGATCCGCGGCGTCGCTTCCGGGCAGCGTGTGAGCTTTGATGTCTCCGGCTTGCCACGCGGCAGCTATCTCATCACCTTGCACACGGCGCAGGGCATTGTGGCACGGCGGGTGGGAAAACTGTAGGACTCGCGACGCGGGCTGCAGGCTCGTCGGTATTTGAGAGAAGCGCGGCAATGCGGTATCTTCCTCGGATATAATCCAGGAGGAATCCATGCCGCGTTTCTTTTCTTACTACTGGGACAACAATTACTGTGACGACATGTTCGCCAACAACTGGAGCAACGTTCCCATCGGTTATTGCGAGGGAACGGGTTTCTCCGCCGCCGGCGTGGCACCGGGGGATGCACTGTATGTTCTGGGCGATTTCGATGGATCGCTCGCACTGGTGGCGCGCATGGAGGTGGGTGAGATCATCACCGATATCGGGCAATTGCGCAAGGCCACGGGCGAACGATTCCGGAAGGGCATGGAGATCGTCGAAGCTCGCGATGGCAGCGGCACGCCCATGCAGTTCCTTCGCGAATTACCCTGGGAGGTGATTGGCGAACTGCGCTTTATCACATCCAAAGGCGCACTGAAACCGGTGAAGCTCAAAGGCGATGCGGAAGTGGAGCAGGCCTCCGTGAACGGGCTGCGCGAGTTGTCCGAGGAATCGGCGATGCTACTCGACGTGGAATTGACACAGCCCTACAGCGATACCGAACGACTGAATCCCGAGATGCCCGACGAGGAGCCGGAAATAGAGGATGAGGAGTTCCTCCAACTCGCGCGCCAGCAGGAAAAGGAGGACGCGAGCGGAGAACGGGCGCGCCTCGACGACGCAGCGCGCGAGCAAGTGCTGCGAGAATTCACCGCCGCGGGTTGGGAGGTGCGCGGGGGGTTGTCCGCCGAATCACCGTACGACTTCCTCTGCAAGCAGGGTGATCATGCACTCGCGCTGGTCGTACGCGGCTGCGCCACCGACTCGCTGTCCTTCCCGCTGGATGAGCTTGCGTATTCTTTTTTGGAAGAGGAGCCGCACGCCGCACTCTGTCTCGTTGTCCGGCCCGCTTCGTCGCGACCCGTGCTCCATACCATCACCGCGGACGAGTTGTTCGATCGCTTTGATGCGCGGCCCTTGCGCTGGATGTTCCGCGAGCGCCCCGAAGAAGAAGAAGAGTGAGTCCGGAATAGTGGGCTGAGAGGTGGCGGATCGTCTGCGCCGGAATCTCCCCCACGTACGCTCGGCTGTGACCTGTTTGACGGCCGTGGATAAAAGTCAACCCGCCCTGTGTTGTTGCACGCTCTACAGGGCGGGTTGTTGTTGCACGGAGGTATTATGCAAGTTGTTTGGCCAGGAGCCAGGTGCTACGCTGTATTGGTCATGGGTTCAGGTGTGCCAGGGGACGATGCTTACTTGCTGTTGGTGTTTGTCTGTTTGACTTCGCGAAATATGCCGGAACTCAATGCGGGAGACGAAGGAGCCGTACCGGCAGGGCTGTAGCTGTAGCTGATCGCCGAGCGAGCCGCCACCACTTGCATGCGGGCACCGTTTTCCACAATCTCCACGTACAGGCCTTCGTCCGAGCGGGCGTCGAGCAGCGCTGTGACCGATTTCGCCGGATCAGTATATCGGGCAACGCCATCCTTTTCCACTTCGTCGAGAATGAGATTGTAGTCCGCGATGGTGATGCTCTGCTCGCTGATGCGCATGATCCCATCAGGTGTGGTGCAGATCATGGTGAGTTCGTGATTGCTGTTCTGCCCAAGGGCCGATCCCAGCGGGACGAGGAAGAACAGGGCGAAGAGAGCGGATAGCGTGCGCATGATTGTATCTCCTTGACAGTCGGGTGCGAGTCTCCGTGCCGCGGTGTTTTTTCGGCACGATTTCCTTAGCAAGAAAAACCGTGCCAAACCGAAATTCCCTCTTTTTCCGCCGAAATAGCCACCTGCAAGGCCAAGGTCATCGTTTCGTCCCTGTGAAGAAATCGACCGACGCGTGAATGGGGTTCACGGGGGGACACCGAGGACACAGAGGGTTCATGCGGGTGAGGTGAAGAACGAGACAGGCCATCCGGGAGGGATGGCCTGCGTGTGCGGTCGGAGTCGGGAAGCGCGCCTTATTGCACGGACACGGCCTGGGCGGTTTTGCCGTGCGGGAGCACGCTGATGATCAGTTGGTTTTGTGGATTGAGATAACGGGCGGCCACGCGACGCATGTCGGCGGTGCCCTTCGCCTGCGCGGCGGCGAGTTGTGTGAAGCTGTACAATGGCGTGCCGGACATCAGATTGCCGAGGTTCAACAAATCGCAACGACCGCCGAAACCGTGGAAGCTTTCCAGCGGAGAGAGAAAATTCATGGTCATGGCGTTGCGGGCCGGCACGAGGTCCTCTTCCGGAAAACCATCCCGCGCCACTGCCGCGAGCATTCCCATGACTTCATCGAAAATCGGCTGCAAGCGCGTCTCCGCCCTGCACGTGACGGTGATCCAGAACGTGCCCGCCAGCTCCTGCGAACTCTGCGAGGCCTGCACGGAACGCACCGCGGGATTACGCCGCGAGAGGACGCGCTGCATCAATGCGTTGGACGAGCCGGCGAGCGCCGAGGCGAGCAAACGCAGCGCGGGCTCATCGGCATTGCTGCTTCGCACGGTGGGAAACACGAGAATCAACTGATTGTAGGAAAGCAAGTCCTCGTGTACCATCGCACCCTGTCCGAGCGGAGTGAACGCGTCGCTCACATTCACCCATTTGCCCGATTTCCCGGGAGCGATTCGTCCGAAATATTTTTCAACCAGGGCACGCGCCTGCGCGGGATCGAAGTTCCCGCCGATGCACAGACTGGCATTTGTGGGGACGAAGTAATTCCGCACATGATTGCGCACGTCGGTGAGGGTGATGCCGGCGAGTTGCTCCGGTACGCCGGTGGTGATATGGCGATAGGGATGTTTCTCGTTGTAGATCTCGTTGTAAATCGCCTGTGTCAGTGTGCCGAGTACTTCCTTGCCGCGCTTTTCGGTGAGGTCGCGCATGCGCTTGGTGATGTTCTCGAAGTTCTCCTTCGTCACCGCGTGTTCCGCGTTCAGCATGCGGTCCGCCTCGATCATGATGGCGGTCTCGAGCAGGTTCATGGGAACGGTGGTCGCGAGATTCACCCAATCCACACCGGTCTGCGCCTGAATCGCGGCGTTGTGATCCTTGTGCAGGGCGAGGAGTTCCGTGCGAGGCACGCGCTTGGTACCCATCATCAGCATTTCGCCCGCGATATGCGCGAGTCCGGTTTTGCCGCGGGGATCCACCGCGGATCCCGCGCGATAGGCAGCGTGCACCGACACGAGCGGTTGTGTGCTGTCGCGATGGAGGATGACCTCGAGGCCGTTGCTCAAGGTGAATTTGTCGAAAGCGGGCGTCCAATTCTGCGCATGCGTGGACGATGCGGCGAGGAGCAGGACGAGAAGCAGCGATGTGCGTATGCGAATGTTCATCCCTCAAAATAGGCGGCGGCGTGCTTACCGTGCAATGGGAATCGGGAGAACCGCGGCGGGAGGTATTCGATGACATGTATCGTCTGTCCGGGACGCTTTTCAGCATGCGTATGGCTGCATTTGCGTTTCACCCCTCGTCGTGATAGTTTACGGCGACACTCGGGGTGCTGCCGAACACGGGCAGCTGAGATCACACCCGTCGAACCTGACCCGGATAATGCCGGCGTAGGGAAGGAAAGTTCTCCCCCCCGTTGTTGTGCCTCGCGCGGCAACGGTTTTTCTTTTTCCTCTCCCCCCCACGTATTTCCCGTCAGGGTCGAGTTCCAGGAACACATGAATGGAGTACAGCATGCATTTCCGGAAACTCGCCCTCGTGATACTTCTTCTCACACAGGGCGCAATCGCACAGGATTTCAGCGGGACGGTACGCGACGCACGCGACGGGCACGCGCTGCCATCCGCCAATATCATTCTCCTGCCGGACGGCCGTGGCATGGCCACGGACGCGCGCGGTGAATTCCTTTTCCGCAATATTCCGCGCGGTGACTACACCGTGCGGGTGAGTTTTGTGGGATACAAGACGGAGGAACGCGCGGTCACCATCGCCGATGCGGCGGTGCGCATGGACATCCGCCTGCAACCCGCGGCTCTGCCCGGTCCCACCATCGAGGTGTCGGCCATGAAAGCGCGGGAGCGTTTCTCGCCGGTGACCTTCGCCGATGTGCGTCGCGAGCAACTCGAGCGCGAGTACTTCGTGCAGGATGTGCCCGTGCTGCTGAGCGATCTGCCTGCCATCACCTTCTATTCCGAAGGCGGCAACGGCATCGGCTACAACTACCTGCGCATACGCGGTTTCGATCAGCGCCGCCTGTCGGTGATGGTGAATGGCGTGCCGCAGAACGATCCCGAGGACCACAACATTTACTGGATCAATCTTGTGGACATGCTGGGCAACACCGAAGAGATTCAGGTGCAGCGCGGCGCGGGCAGCGCCTTCTACGGACCGCCGGCCATCGGCGGATCCATCAACATCATCACGGGCGATTTCGCCACCAAGCGTGGCGTCACCATCAATACCGGCGCAGGCAGCTACAACACGCAGCGTTATGCATTGTCCATGGCTTCGGGGTTGATCGACAATACCTGGGCGCTGTACGGCCGCCTCTCGCGCATGAGCACCGACGGTTACCGCGACAACGCCTGGGTGAAGGCCAGCTCGTACTACCTCGCCGCCACGCGCTACGATGGCAATGTGAGCACGCGCATCAATGTGTACGGCGGGCCGCTCGAAGACGGCCTCGCATACACCGGACTTCCGAAATCGGTAATCAAGGACCGCGACGCGCGAAGGAAAAACTTCAACTACTGGGAAACCGACGAGAACGGCGCCTACACGTACACGCAGCCGCGGCGTCCGCAGGAACAGGAGAGCTTCAGCCAGCCGCATTACGAATTGCTCAACGAATGGCGCATCGACGATGCGTGGACGTTCAACAACGTGCTGTTTTACGTGGTGGGGCAGGGCTACTTTGATTACGATGGCAGCGGGTGGACGGATGCGGGGTACTTCCGCATGACGCCGGAATTTGGCTTCGATCCCGCGGTGGATCCGCTCAACCCCATCATCCGCGCCTATGTGGACAACCGGCAGGTGGGCATCCTGCCCCGCGTCACCTGGAAACACGGCGCCGGCGCCCTCACCGCGGGACTGGAACTGCGGCGCCATCGCTCGCTGCATTGGGGCCGCGTACAGTGGGCGGGCAATCTTCCCGCCGACATGGATCCCGACCGGCAGTACTACAGCTATCGCGGTGGCAAGGACATCGGCGCGGTATATGTGCAGGAGTTGCTGCCGCTGACCGAAGACGTGAACCTCATGGGCAATGTGCAGTACGTGTTCAACCGCTACCATCTCTATGACGAACGCTTCATCGGCACGGCGCTGACGCAGGATTACCATTTTGTGAATCCCCGTCTGGGAGTGAACTGGAATCTCACACCGGCCTGGAATCTGTACGGAAACCTGTCCTACACCAGCCGCGAACCGCGTTTGAAAAATCTCTACGATGCGGCGGAATCCAGCGGTGGCGCCACGCCGCAGTACGAGCGCAACGCCGACGGAAGCTTCGATTTCGATCGGCCGCTGGTGCGTCCCGAGCGTTTGCTGAATGTGGAAATCGGCGCGGGCTACGCGAACGGACCCTTCAAGCTGTTGCTCAACGCCTATGCCATGGATTTTCGCGATGAGATTGTGAAAAGCGGACAACTTGATCGTTTTGGTCAACCCATCACCGGCAATGCCGACCGCACACGGCATCTGGGCGTGGAGTTTTCCGGGCAATGGCACATCCTGCCTTCGCTGGCGCTGGACGTCAACGGACTGCTCAGTCGCAGTCGTCTTGAGAGCTACACAGTGTTCGACGAGGTGGAAGGGCAGGTGCGTCCCGTGTCACTAGACGAGAATCGCATCGCGGGCTTCCCCGAGCGTTTGGCAAATGTGAAGTTGAGCTGGCAGCACGGGGGCTTTACCTCGGCGGCGGTGTGGAAATTCGTCGGCGAGCAATACACCGACAACACCGAGAACGAGCAACGGAAGGTGGACGCCTACGGCGTGATGAACCTCAGCGTGGGGTATCGCCTCCCCGCGATTTTTGGTTTGCGCGCGCTCGAATTGCGTTGCTCCGTCAACAATCTGTTCGATACTTTATATGCGCAGAGTGGTGAAGGCCTGGAATACTTCGTCGGCGCCGAGCGCAATGTGTTTGCCGACCTGACCTTCGAATTGTAGGCGAATGCCTGTATCCGCGAACGGCACGCATCCCGGAGCAACTGCGCCGGGATGCGCCGCTCACACCAGCAAGTGGAAGAACATGGAGCCCCTGTCATGAAGGATTCCTACGCGTTATTGCTATGCAACGGTGAGATGCCGCCCGGTGAACTTTTGCGCGACCTCGCCGCGTCGGCCGAAACGGTGATTTGCGCCGACGGCGGCGCGAATGGCGCGCTGCGCTTGGGCATCATTCCCGCCACGGTGATCGGGGATTTCGATTCCATCGAGGACGACACGCGACGCGAACTCGCCGAACGCGGTGTGGACTTCATCCATCTCGAACGGCAGGACGACACCGATTTCGAGAAGGCGCTGTTGCACCTCGAGGCCGTGGGTCCGCGCCGCGTGGTGATGGCGGGAGTCACCGGCGGCCTGCTCGATCACACACTTGGCAACATGTCCATCATTCTGCGGCATATGCGTTTGCTGCGCATGGTGCTGTACGATACTCACTACCGCATCGATGTGATCGACGGCGATACGCGCTTCTCGTCCATCCCGGGCGAGCGTGTGAGCATTGTGCCGCTGCGACCATCGCGCGGCGTGCGTTATGAAGGATTGCGCTATCAGTACGCCTTGCCCGTGATGGCGATGGGAGTGGGCGAAGGCACCTGCAATGAAGCGATGGAAACGGCCTTCACCGTGCACGTGGAGGACGGGGCATTGCTGGTGTTCCGCGCTCTGCCGGCACCACAGGGGGTGTGAGTCTCACCGGCGCGAGAGGATTGCCACAGGAATCCACATTCAATTGTTGATGGGAAAAGATCGGCGGTTAGCCGGAAGCCGTTGGGGATGGATTTCCCAACGCATTGCAAACAAAGGGTTTACAGAACGGGGTCTTGACTTTTTCTTCCTCGCTTGCGATATTAGCACTCTGTAAAGGTGAGTGCTAATAACTACACATTTCGTCATTTTCAAGCAATGGAGGAACAACAGCTATGGCGATGAATCTCAAACCCCTGGCGGATCGAGTTATCGTGCGTCCCCTCGAAGCGGAAGAGAAGACCGCTGGTGGACTTTTCATTCCCGACACCGCGAAAGAGAAGCCCCAGCAGGGCGAAGTGGTGGCCGTGGGCCCCGGTCGCGCCGGCGAGGATGGCAAGACGGTGGCGATGGAAGTCAAGGTCGGCGACAAGGTGCTGTACGGCAAGTACAGTGGAACCGAAGTCAACGCCGGCGGCGAGGACTATCTGATCATGCGCGAGAGCGACATTTTCGCGATCATCGGCTGATACATTCGAAATTTTCATTCATAGAAGTTTTTCAAGGAGAATACACACATGGCAGCGAAGATCATCAATTATGATGTGGAAGCGCGCAATGGTTTGAAAGCCGGTGTTGACAAGCTCGCCAACGCCGTGAAGGTGACGCTCGGTCCGAAAGGCCGCAATGTGATCATCGACAAGAAATTCGGCCCGCCCACCGTGACCAAGGACGGTGTGACCGTGGCGAAGGAAATCGAACTCGAGGACGCCATCGAGAACATGGGCGCGCAGATGGTGCGTGAAGTGGCCTCGAAGACCTCGGATGTGGCCGGCGACGGTACCACCACCGCCACCGTGCTCGCGCAGGCGATTGTGCGCGAAGGTTTGAAGAATGTGGTCGCCGGTGCAAATCCGATGGACCTCAAGCGCGGCATCGATCTCGCCGTGCTCAAGGTGATCGAGGGTCTGCGTGAAATGAGCCAGGAAGTCGGCGACAACAAGGCGAAGATCGCCAACGTCGGCGCCATTTCGGCCAACAACGACATGGCCATCGGTCAGCTCATCAGCGACGCGATGGAGAAAGTGGGCAAGGACGGCGTGATCACCGTTGAGGAAGCCAAGGGCATGGACACCGTGCTGGACGTGGTCGAAGGTATGCAGTTCGATCGCGGCTACCTCAGCCCGTACTTCGTCACCAATCCCGATTCGATGAAAACCGAACTCGAGAATCCCCTCATCCTGATCCACGACAAGAAGATCAGCAGCATGAAGGATTTGCTCCCGATTCTCGAGAAGGTTGCCCAGCAGGGTCGTCCGATTCTCATCATCTCCGAGGATATCGAAGGCGAAGCGCTGGCCACGCTGGTGGTGAACAAGCTGCGCGGTACGCTGCGTGTTGCCGCCGTGAAGGCGCCGGGCTTCGGCGACCGCCGCAAGGCCATGCTCGAGGATATCGCCGTGCTGACCAACGGCACCGTGATCAGCGAGGAGAAGGGCTACAAGCTCGAGAACGCGTCGCTGAACTACCTCGGTACCGCCAAGCGCGTGGAGATCGACAAGGACAACACCACCATCGTTGAAGGCGCCGGTGAAGCCGAAGACATCAAGAAGCGCATCAACGAGATCAAGGTGCAGATCGAGAACACCACCTCCGACTACGATCGCGAGAAGCTGCAAGAGCGTCTGGCCAAGCTGTCGGGCGGTGTTGCCGTGCTCAAGATCGGCGCCTCGACCGAGGTGGAGATGAAGGAGAAGAAGGCCCGCGTCGAGGACGCCCTTCACGCCACGCGCGCCGCGGTGGAAGAAGGCATCGTGCCCGGCGGCGGCGTTGCGCTCATCCGCGCCATGGCCAAGCTCGATAATCTCAAAGGTATCAACGAGGATCAGAACACCGGTATCGAAATCGTGCGTCGCGCGCTGGAGGAGCCCATCCGCCAGATCGTGAACAACGCCGGTCTCGAGGGCTCGGTGATTGTGCAGAAGGTGAAGGAAGGCAAGGACGATTACGGTTTCAACGCCGCGACCGAGGTGTACGAGAATCTCGTCGAAGCCGGTGTGATCGATCCCACCAAGGTGACGCGCATCGCGCTCGAGAACGCCGCGTCGGTGTCGTCGTTGCTCATCACCACCGAGTGCACCATTGTCGAGAAAAAGGAAGACCATCCGATGCCCCCGATGCCGGGCGGCGGCGGCATGGACGGCATGTATTGATCGTCACGCAATACGCGCAAGCAACGGGCGGCCCATGTGGCCGCCCGTTCTGCAATTACCATGAACGCACAGGCGCAAGGATGCGAGGGCGCCGAGAAATGCTCAGGCGCTTTACCTTGCGGCCTTGCCGCATGGTGTTCGGCGGAAGCGTCGTGGTGGGTTTGATGACACGCTGGTATTGGAGCGAGGGAATACCTACTTTCCGCAATCATTTCATGCTGCCGGCAATTGCACATGCCATGGCCGAAGCTTGGGAACAGGGAAAACAGTGGGAGACAACTCATGAACGATCAATCGTTGGATGAAAACGTCCTCAGCCGCCACATTATTGAATGTGCGATAGAGGTTCATCGCAGGCTCCGCGGGCCCGGTCTGCCCGTCGGCGTCTACAAGGAGGCGCTGGTCGAGGCACTTATGCGGCGCGGACTTGATGTGCGTCGTCAAGTGGGACTGCCGATCCGGTACAAAGGCATCAGACTCGCCTCGTGGCTGTGTGTCGATCTCATCGTGGGAAATCTTGTCAGTGTCGAATGCAAAGCGACGAGCAAGTATAGCCCGGTGTTCGAGGGACAGACGCTATCCTTGCTTCGCCAGACAGGGCTCCGGCTGGGGCTGGTGGTCAACTTCGGCGAGTGCGACGTGAAGGACGCCATTCACCGCGTGGTGAACGGGCTCCAGGCGTAGAGAATCGCAAAGTCGCAGAAGCGTATTCATACGCACCCTCGTCGACATTCACTGGGTCAGAGGAATGCTTCGAACATTGGGCGATATTTCGCCACGGATCGCAGTAAAAAAGGGACAAATTCTCATGAAGGTATCGGAAATACTTCGTATCCTTGAAGAAGACGGCTGGTATCTTGCCGCCACGCGAGGGAGCCATCGTCAATTCAAGCATCCATTGAAGAAAGGACGAGTCACTGTTGCCGGTAAACCGGGAGATGAATTGCCTCTGGGAACGCGAAACAGTATTTTCAAGCAAGCACAGTTGAAGAAGTGAGAACGTAATGCGATACGCGATTGTCATCGAGAAAGCCGAGCGGAATTATAGCGCGTATGTTCCAGACCTACCGGGATGTATCGCCACAGCCGACACGGTTCCGGAGTTGGAAGAGGAAATTCGAAAGGCGATAGCATTTCACATCGAAGGCCTGCGCGAGGATGGTGTGGAGGTGCCCGCTCCATCAACGAGCGTGCATTACATCGAAGTGGCGGCCTGAAGGACCTTGTTGCTATCCACACCACTCAGCGGAGGCGTGGGGGAACGCTGTGATGCAAGGATGCGCGAGCGCGGGTGAAGGTTCAGGCGCTTCTCGTCGCGGCATGATGCGTAGTGTTGTCCGGCTGCGGAAATTTCCGCTCATTAGCTCTGGATAATTGCAATACGAATGCTACTTCACCTGCTGAGCAACACGCATACATGTCGCTGTCGATACGAGAAATTTCCGTAACCCACGCTCCCATCGAGCTGCTGCTGCTGGCGGATCCGTCGGAGGAAAAAATCCGCTCGTCCCTCTCGGGATCGAAATGCTTCGTGGCCATGCGTGACGCCAGTGTCGTGGGCGCATGCGTCGTGCAGCCGCGCGGCGCCGACAGCTACGAGTTGATGAGCATCGCCGTGCTTCCTGAGCAGCAGAGATCGGGTTACGGCACGGAGCTGTTGAGGTGGGTGATCGATTTCTACCGTCACGCCGGGGCGCGTCAACTCGAGCTGGGCACAGGTACCTTCGGCTATCAGCTCGCATTCTACCAACGACAGGGTTTTCGGGTCACGAGCATCGACCGCGACTTCTTCGTCCGGAACTATCCCGAGCCGATATTCGAGGACGGCATTCGGCTCATCGACATGCTGCGCCTAACACTGAGCTATCCAGGGAATACAGCTTCACACGTGGAATGACCGGGCGAAGCGCTCCGGATTTGCGCACCACCAAGCGGGTTGAACATGATATCGATAGTCTTTCTCTTCATCGCAGCGATCTTCGTCGTGTTGCTGTACCGCGCGATACGCACCGGCGAAATCCTCGCGCGGGGTTGGGGCTTCGAGACGCGCGTGTACAGTCGCGACGGCGAGCCCATACGATTCTGGGTGACCTTTGTGAGCTATGCGATGTGCGCGCTGGTTTCTGCGCTGGCGGCGGTGCTGCTGCTGTAACAAGGACATTTTCACGATTCGGTAGGGAGGGAGCGACTCATGTTCGCATTTGCAGGCGATACGTCATTGACGTATATTTCATCCCTGTGTACCATCGTCGAAACTCCCACGTTTGTGGGCGACGTGGACAGGTTTTGGAGTCCGGATGAACGAATGGAGTTTTTTCAATGGATTGCGGCCAATCCTGAAGCTGGTATCGTGATTCCCGACAGTGCCGGCTGCAGAAAAATCCGGTGGAAGTGTGGCGGAAAAGGTAAGCGTGGCGGCGTGCGTGTAATCTACTTCAACCGCCTGCAATTCAGCGAGATCTGGATGCTGCTCATTTATCCGAAGTCCATGAAGGATGACATCCCGAGGGAAATTCTCAGACTCATTCGAAAGGAAATTGAACATGGATGAAAAAAGGAAGCCACCGGAGCGCAAATCTTCGGGGGAGGAATTGGGCAAAAAGCTGCTACAGTCCGTGCGAGAAATGCAGACCTCCCACAGGGTGCGTGTCACACGCATCGAAACGAACGAGGTTGTGGAAGCGCGCCGGGTGATGGGTATGTCGCAGGCACAGTTCGCGCGGATGCTGGGAATTTCGGGGCGTACGTTGCAGGAGTGGGAACAGGGGAGGCGCTCACCATCGGGTGCGGCACGGGCACTGCTGCGCATCGCCTCGAAGCATCCAGAGCTGCTGCGGGAAGCGCTGGAGTGATAGCACCGCGGGCCGGAGCTTCCATCGAACCCTGCATTGGCGCGCGCACTTGTCCGGCCGATGGCGATGGTGTAGTTTTACCGCATTCACTTCCATCGGGGCTGGCTATGAAACCGCTGCTGCTCGTGTCGCTGATACTGCTCTCGACTATCTCGCTGCGCGCCCAGGCCGAGGAGGACGAAGAGGTTTTTCCCGACCTCGCCTTTTTCGTGGGCGAGTACACGTTGATCGGCAAAGTGCTGGATGGAGACGACACCTTTCTCGGCCGCCTCGTGCTGCGCATCGATGAAGAGGGCAAGGGAGTGTTTGAACGCCATGTCGGTGCCTCGGTGACGAGCGGTTCGTGGGGCATCGAATTCGCCATCGGCAACGAGGTCCGCGTGCTGCGTCTGCGCTGGAACACCGACGGGCGCAGCTTCGAATGCACCTATCAATGGTGCATGGACTTCGATGTGTATCCGCGGCTCAGCGGACACTGCTATGCGAGCGGGATGGGGACGGATAGCCCGGGGATGGAGGTGGGCTTTATCAGGCACGTTGAGCGGGATGGGGAGGAGTGATTGGTGCCGAGTAGCTGCGTTGGGATGCAGCCTCCGCTTTAGTCTTCAAAGGGGGAAAACCACAGATTGCACAGATTTCACACGGATTAGCACAGATGAGTCGCGGAAGTCTGCAAAGATCCGAGTATTCGGCCGCATGGTTGATTGACGCATGTGGCTGGAGAATTTTCAGAGCAAATGCTAAGGCGCAAAGCGAACCGCCCCGCGAAGCGGGGAAACACGCAGCGCCGCAGCCGCGCCGTTCAATTATTCCGGAAACGCCTCGTCGACAGTGCGCTGGATGAGTTCGTCGTCGGCGAGGAAGGGCAGGGTGATGTGCCCGCGTCCGCGATGTTTCTCATTCCACTGCTTGACGGTGGCGAGAGCGTTGTCGTTGCGCGCCCAGTTGCGGCGGGCCACGCCGCCCATCACATCCCAACTCAGACCGGAGCGCACGATGTCGTCCATGCGCGCCGAGCCGTCGAGCACGATGCCGTTGCCGCCGTTGCTTGAACGTCCGATGCCCACTCCACCTCCGTTGGAAAGCACCACAAGCGTCATGCCGCGCGCGACGTTGCCTGCGAAGCATTGCACACTCATGTCGGCGGTGACATTCGAGCCGTCGAAAATGTTGGCGGTTTCGCGGAAAGGCGAATCCGTGCCGCTCACATCGTGATGATCGCGTCCAAGTATCACCGGACCGATCTCGCCGTTGCGTATCATCTCGTTGAACTTCAGGGCAATGCGCACACGTCCCTCTTCGTCGGAGTACAGGATGCGCGCCTTGGTGCCCACCACCAGCTTGTTCTGCTCGGCCGTGGCGATCCAATGGTGATTGTCCCGATCCATCGGACTGCGCGCGGGGTCGATGCAGGCCATGGCGGCCGCGTCGGTTTTACGCAAATCCTCGTCGCTGCCGCTCAGGCATACCCAACGGAAGGGTCCGAATCCGTAGTCGAAGCACATCGGCCCCATGATGTCCTCCACGTACGAAGGCCAGATGAAGCCCTCGGTGGTGTCGCGGCCGTTGCGCGCGATGGAGCTTTCGCCCGCATCAAAAATCGAGGCCATGAAACTGTTGCCGTAATCCCAGAACCACGAGCCCTTGGCCGTCATGCGCTTGATTACCTGGTAATGCCGGCGCAGCGATTCGTCCACCAGGGCGCGGAAGCGCGCGGGATCGCTTTTCATGATTGCGCGTCCCTCGTCGAAGCTCACACCGGCGGGTGTGTATCCGCCTTCGTACACCACGTGGCAGGAGGTTTGATCGGAAATCAATTCGACGTGGATGTCGTGTCTGTCGAGGTACTCGAGCAAATCCACCACGTTGCCATGGTAGGCGATGGACACGGAGGCGCGGCGTTCGCGGTACTCGCGCATCCAGGCGGCGATTTGATCGAGGTCGTCGCTGACGAGCGACACCCATCCCTGACTGCGGCGCGTTTCGATGCGGCTGGCGTCCACTTCGGCGATGATGCCGATGCCGCCGGCGATTTCCACGGCTTTGGGCTGCGCGCCCGACATGCCGCCGAGGCCGGAAGTGACGAAGTACACGCCGGTGAGGTCGCCGTCGGCGGGAATGCCCAAATACTTGCGACCGGCATTCAGCAGCGTGATGTACGTGCCGTGCACAATGCCCTGCGGGCCGATGTACATCCATCCGCCGGCGGTCATCTGGCCGTAATTGGTGACGCCCATGGCGGTGAGGCGGCGGAATTGCTCGGGATTGTCCCACTGTCCCACCAGCAGGCCGTTGGTGGAAATCACCCTCGGCGCATCGGGTTTCGACGGAAAGAGTCCGAGCGGATGACCGGAACTGACGACCAGCGTTTGCTCCTCTGTCATCTCTTCGAGGTAGCGCTTGATGAGCAGGTACTGCATCCAGTTTTGACAGACCTGGCCGGTTTCGCCGTAGGTGACCAATTCATACGGATAAAGTGCGACGGCGAAATCCAGATTGTTGTCGATATTCACCTGCAGTGCGCGTGCCGCGAGAATGCCGCGATACTCGTCCACGGGCTTGCCGACGATATTGCCTTCGGGGCGGAAGCGATAGCCATAGATGCGGCCCATGCTGCGGAGTTCCTCAAGGAATTCGGGCGCGAGTTCCTCGTGCAGCTCTTCGGGCACGTAGCGCAGGGCGTTGCGCAGCGCGGTGCGGATTTCATGGCGGGAAAGCGCCAGTCCGCGATTGGGCGCGCGACGAATGCCGGGTTCAAAGGTCTTTTTCATCGGCAGTTCCGCCGGAAGGGCGATGGTCATGGCCTGGGAAATGTCGGAGTTGCTCAGCATCGGTGCATTGAGTGATGTGGATACATACCGAGGGAAAGGTACGAAATTTTCGTGGAGCCGCATGAGGGGAGCGGCGCTCGATGATCGTGGGATAGGCGGAGGAATCCTGTGCGGGTGGCGTTGGAAGGCGAGAGGGAGAAAAGGGGAAAAGGTGGTAGGGAAAAAGAACAAATGGTGAAAAGGTGAACCGGGTTCAGGCTCGGCGTCGCAGTGCTGACGCGACGGTCCGTATCGTGTGCGATGCCCCGATACCTGTTCGTCGCGACAGCGTCGAATCTCACGTAACGCGACGATGGTGGTCGCGGTTCTATCGTGCAGGCAACGTTTTCAGGAGCGGCGACAGCGCATCAACCAAATTCTTCGAAGAACGTGCGCTCTGAATCGACGGTGCCGATGAGTAACAATTCCATGCCGGCGTCGAGCGCTGTGGAGGGATCGGGATTGGCGAGCATCACGCCGTTGCTGCTGATAGCCACGACACTGCAACCGCTGCGCTGGCGAATCCCGCTTTCGCGCAGTGTGGTGCCGCGCAGCGAAGCTGGTACGGATACGCGGATGATGTCCAATCCCTCGGCGAGCATCATCACGCGGTTTTTCTGCAGGAAGTTCAGGATGGCGTTGGAGCCAAGCGAGGCGTAGGACATGACCAAGTCGGCGCCTGCTCGATGCAGTGTGGAGATGTTGCGCTCGAGTGTGGCGCGGCTGATGATGTGCACATCGGGCCGCAAACGCCGACAGTAGATGGTGAGGTAGATATTGGTGTCGTCGTTCTGTGTCGTGACAATGATGGTGGATGCTTGCTCGATGCCTGCGCGCCGCAGAGTGTCGATGTCGGCAGCGGAACCGGTGATGTAGCTGTGTCCCTCCCGCTGCTCGGCGGAGTCGCGTTCCACAATCACATGAGCCAATCCCCGTTCGTCGAAGCCGCGTGAAGCGGCACGACCAACGCGTCCGCCTCCAAGGATGATCGCGAAAGCATCCTGGGGATTGTAAATGCACATGTGCTCGTCGTATCGTGCCAGCTGCTGCTCGCTCCCGGCGAGTACGAGCACAGTGGTTTCGTTTATGCGGGTGTCCGCATCCGGCAGGCGGAACGCGCCGCGGTCCCACACGCCGACGACGCTGACGCCGAGATTCTCGCGTATGCGGCTTTCGCGCAGTGACATTCCGACGAGTGGCGTTCCATGTACCGAGGCCTCGGCGATGACGAGCTGATCGAAGCGACCGATGATATTCGCCTGTGCGTCTCCTCCCACCGCGCGCCGCGCGAGTGCGCGACCCAGCATATCGGCGAGTTGCAGCACATGATTGCTTCCGGCGAGCTTGAGAATATCGAGCGAATCCGGCGAGTCGGCCGTGGAAATGATCGGTACTTCGGGGGTCAATTCGCGCACAGTGTACACGATGTTGGTGTTGTCTTCGTCCCTGCCGTTGGCCACGACCAGTGCAGCACGGTGCACTCGCAGACGTTGATACGTGTCCGGATTGTCGCGCTCGCCCAGTACCACGGTGATGTCGGCGTCGCTCAATTCCAGCGCGCGTTGCAAATCCTCCACCAGCACCGCGTAGGGTGTGTTGAAGCGTCGGAGTTTCTCGATCAGACTCAGACTCACCGGATCAACGGTGGTGAGCAGTACGTGTCCACGAATTTCCGCAGGCAATTCCCTCGGGGCGCGGGCGCGGCTCTGCGCCTCAAGCCAGGGCGCATAAAAAAACTGGATGAAGGTGAAAGGCAGGAGGATGAGAAGGAATACGACGCCCGAGAACAGCACCACGATGGAAAAGATGCGACCGAGGTCGCTGTGAAACGTGATGTCGCCGAAGCCCAGCGTGCTCATTACCGTGAGCGTCCAGTAAAAACCTGTCACCCAACTGTGCTCGCGTCCTTCGGCAGCCATGATGTAATGGAACAGCACACTGTACGCCACGACCATGACGGTCAGAATGGCGATGAAGCGCAACAGGGCACGCAGATTACGTCGCGCACCGCTGTTCTGGAGAAAAAACATCAACTGCGAAGGAATGAACTTCATGAATCGCCGTCCTGTGATGGTGATCACCCGCGAGCTTGGTTGAAGGTAGGAAACTCAGGGCAGTTCGCAAACCTCAGTCCGCGTTTCCATTTCAACCCGCGTATTCGCATCTTGTATCGTTCAGATTCACAGCACAATTCGCCCTTTCCGTACGCATCGCGTCGCCACCTTCGATGCTGCGATACTGCGTAAGGGGATTCCCGGAATTTCACATAGCGGGTTAGAGTGGAAGACAACAACGATGTGGTGACAATGATGAGCGAAACACTGCGCTCGTGGCGCGAGAGCGGCGATCGCCGCGCGGTGTTTCTCGGATGCTACAGCATGATGACGCGCAACATGCTGCGCTCCATCGACGCGGGGGAATTCCGCGACGCGGCCTGGGTGCGCACGCTGTTGCAACGCTTCGCGGAATATTACTTCGCTGCACTCGCCGACTATGAGCGGCGCGGCGCGGGGCTTGCACCCGCCTGGCGCATCGCGCACGACGCCGCGAGCGCGGGGGAGGTTTCGGCGCTGCAATTATTGTTGCTCGGCGTGAATGCGCATATCAATTACGACCTCGTTCTCACACTCGAGGAATTGCTGCGGCCTGAATGGGCACAGCTATCTGATAACATCCGGAAGTCGCGTCACGCGGATTACTGCCTGGTGAACGAGGTGATTGCCCGCACCATCGACGCGGTGCAGGATGAGGTGCTCGAAGAAGCCATGCCGTCGATGGCGGTGGTGGATGTGGTGCTGGGTCGCATGGACGAGCACGTGACTTCGACCTTGCTCACGCGCTGGCGGGACGAGGTATGGGATGATGCGCTCCGATTATTGCATGCCGGCGACGAGCAGGCACGGCGCACATTGTGTGAGCAGGTGGATCGACGCACACAACGCCGCGCCGCATGGCTAGGCGTGCATGACCCGCGTTCGGCAATCACCGCCTTGCGGGCACTGCGCGAGGAAGATTTCACGATGGAATGATGGCGGTCGTCCGAAGTACGCAGGATGAACCATGGCTGTGCAGGGAGCGATACTCACCGAGCCGCCACGGTGGAGTCGGGACTGCGTACCGCGCGGAAACCGAGATAGCCCCAGTAGGCGCGCTTGGGTCTCGGCCAGATTTTTCCATCATACACGATGATCCACGCGTTGGCGGAGTCCACTTCGTTGGCCGTCCACCAGTAAATCACCTTGCCGCGTGGATTCCAGAGCGGGGTTTCCTTGTCCGGCGTGCGTTCATAGCGCACCGTATTGTCGTTGGCCTGCCAGCGCCCGCCGCTGTTGTACCCGGCACGCTGCATTGAGCGCACCGCTTCGTCGATGCCCGGCAGCCGCCAGTAGTGACGCGCCGTGTCCTCGAGGCGCGTCCCGTCGAGGGAGAGATGCGCACAGCGTCGACGGGCCTCATGCCAGCTCACACCGTCATCCGGCCAGCCGGGTCCGGCAGGAGCCCAGAGCAAATCGATGCCATTCTGTGTGATGCGCCGCTCGCCGCGCAATCCATCATCGACGCGATGCGCCACGCGCCACGCGGGTTCGGCGGCGGAGGCGATCATCACCAACAGCGGCACACCGATGGCGATGCGATACGCCCAGCGTCGGGGTCGCGGGCGTCCGAAGGCGTATGCCGCAGCCATGAGCAGCAGCGGCGTGACTAAGAAGCCGTACACCACCACTACAGTCGCACCGCGAAAAAACCACGCCACGAATACCGCGGCCGCCACATGCAGCAGCCCTCCCACGCGGGGCAGACGCAAGGCCGTCGCACTCATACCAATGAACAGCAGCGCGGGCATGAGGTATTGACCGAACATCATGCCGATGTTGCGCCACAGCGGTGCGTGATACCAGCCTTCGTGGAAATTTTCGATGCCGCCCCAGAAGGCCCACAGGCCGGCAATTGCCGTGCTGCTGAGCACGGCGAGCCAACCGATGCGATTGCGCCAGCGCTCAGACATGGTCGCCGCCGCGTAAGAGGCGTTCCATCATCGTTGCGGAGTCGTGCTGCGATGCCATGGCGATTACGGCGCGTCGATGGTCACTTCGGTCGCGATGTCCACATTGCCTTTGAGCATGGACCAGACCGGACAGATGCTTTGCTCGGAGAGTTGCAGAGCTCTGGCGACATCTTCCATCGTCGCGTCACAGGCGGTGAAGTGGAAGCGCAGGGTGATATGGGTGAAAGCCATCGGATGCGTGTCGCGTCGCACGCCTTCGGCCTGCACCGTGCAGTGCGGAGCGTTGCGTCCCATGCGGCGCAACAGTGCCTGCACCGCGCTGGCGGTACAGGTGGCCAGACTGATGAGCAACAGTTGCAACGGCATGTATCCCGTTCCATCGCCGTGTGGCGGGATATAGTCGAGAGCGATGGGCGGAAAATCTCCGGCCTGTCCGCTGAAGGCCATGCGTTCGTTGGTGGAGGTGACGGTGATGTGCAGTGGGGTGTTCATTGTGGTCCTGCGTTGCTTGATCCGCCTGGCGTGACAGGCGAGCAGTGATTGTGACTATTCGGACTGTTCTCGCGTGAGAAGGAAATGGTAAAAAAGTACAATGGCGAAAGGGAGGGACGTCTCAGGAGAATTCTGCAACCAGGAGGAATCCGCATACAGCGATCCTTTTTACCATTGTTCTTTTTCACCCTTCCTTTCGGGAAAAAGAGAAAAAAGGTGAAAAGGCCGACCGAGAAAACTTCCGCAAACAGTGCACTTTTTCACCTTGTCCATTCGGGAGCAACGAAAAAGGTGAAAAGGAGGGACAGCCGAGGAAGTTATCGCACACGGCACTCCTTTTCACCTTCTTCACTGACCGTTATTGCGTCCCGCGCCGGACTATCCCAGCACCTCCAACACTGCTTCGAGAATTTCGCAACTCTTGACGACCTGCTGCATGGTGGTGTGGTCGGGGTAGAGGGGACGGTCGATGTCCAGATGGTCGATATGACGGCGCACCACTTCGCGCGCGCGCATCACGCCCACGCCGTTGGTGAAATTGCGGAAATCCAACGCCTGCGCCGCCGCCATGAACTCGATGCCGAGCACGCCATGGGCGTTGTCGAGAATTTGCGCGTTCTTGATCGCAGTGTTCATGCCCATGGACACGAAGTCCTCCTGATCCGCCGCGGCGGGGATGGACTGAATCGACGCGGGCATGGAGAGGATGCGTTGCTCCACTATGAGCGAATCCGCGGTGTATTGGCTCAGCATCATGCCGGAGAACATGCCCGCGCCTTTGGTGAGAAAGGACGGCAAGCCCACGCTGAGCGCGGGATTGAGCAGGCGGTTGAGGCGTCGCTCGGACAGCACGCTGACCATGGTCACCGCGGCACCCACCATGTCCATGGGCAGCGCCACGGGTGTGCCCTGGAAATTCGCACCGGTGAGCGTGAGCCGGGCCTCGGGGAGAAAAATGGGATTGTCGCCCACGCCATTGAGTTCGATTTCCACCTGACTCTTCGCGTACGCCACCGCGTCATGCGCCGCGCCGATCACTTGCGGCGTGGAGCGCATGGAGTAGGCATCTTGCACCTTCACCTTCATTTTCCCGGTCTGCAAATCGCTGCCCTTGATGTACGATGCGATGGCTGCCGCGCTACGCACTGCTCCCGCGAAGCCGCGGAGTTCGTGCAGACGCGTGTCGTAGGGCTTGAGGTTGGCGAGCAGCGCTTCGAGCGACATGGCGGCGGCGATTTCGGCCTGACGCAGCCAGCGGTCGATGTCGTACAAATGGATGGCGCTCATGGCCGTGAGCAGATTGGAGCCGTTGATCGTGGCGAGGCCGTCGCGCGCCTGCAAGCCCGGCACGGGAATACCGGCCGCGTCCATGGCCTCGCGTGCTGGCATGCGGCGTCCCTCGTACCATGCCTCACCTTCGCCCATCATCAGCAGGGCGATTTGCGACATGGGGGCAAGATCGCCGCAGGCGCCCACCGATCCCTTTTGACACACCACCGGTGTCACACCTTTGTTGAGCAAATCCACCAGCGTGAGGGTAATCTCCGGACGGCAACCCGAGTTGCCATGCGCATGCACATTGATGCGCGCCGCCATCGCACCCCGCACGTATTCGATCGGCGCCGGGTCGCCTATGCCCGCCGAGTGATTGTAGATCAAATACTTCTGGAACTCCATCACCTGCTCGTCGTTGAGCACCACCTCGGAAAACTCCCCGATGCCCGTGTTCACCCCGTACATGATTTCATGCTGGGAGATTTTCTCCTCCAGCATGGCGCGGCAGACCTTGATGCGCTCCAACGCGTCGGGATGCAGGGACACTGTTTCACCATTCCGTGCGATGCGCACGAGGGTTTCCACGGTAAGATTCGATCCGTCAAGCACTATGGACATACAGACCTCCAACTACAGAAAACGAATATGAGCAGCAAGATAGTTGTTGCGGGAGGAAGGAGCAACGAAGGCCCGGCTGCATGCCTGAGTGCGAAGGAAAACCGCCACACACATGCGCTGGCAAAATCCCCGGGATGTGTATCTTGGAGAAAAGGATCACAACAATGGAGCGATGCATGCGCAAGGTCATTCTGTACATCGCGGCCAGCCTCGATGGATATATCGCGCGCCAGGACGGGTCCATCGATTGGCTGCCCGACCCCACGGCGGATTTCGACTATGGTTACGATGAATTGCTCGGTCGCATTGATACGGTGCTGATGGGCCGCACCACGTATGAGCAGGTGCGGGGATTCGGCGACTATCCGTATGCGGGAATGCAGGGAATTGTATTTTCGCGCAAGCGGGCCGGAGAATTGGATGAGTACGTCCGCTTTACCGACGAGGACCCCGCCGAACTTATCGGCAAGCTCCGGCGAGAGGAGGGCAAGCACCTCTGGCTGGTGGGTGGCGGAGAACTCATCGCCAGTTTTCTCGATCACGATCTGGTGGACGAATTCCACATTTTCACCGTGCCCGTGCTGTTGGGCAAAGGTATTCCGCTGTTCGATGGTCCCTACCCGGAGTTGGCGTTGCGCCTGGAGGATGTCACCTCATGGCCCACGGGGCTGGTGCGGACGATTTGCGGCCGAACGCGGTGAACACGCACGCGAAGGCGCGAAGGTGAATTCGCTCACGCGAAGGCGCGAAGGCGCGAAGGTGAATTCGCTCACGCGAAGGCGCGAAGGTGAATTCGCTCACGCGAAGGCGCGAAGGCGCGAAGGTGAATTCGCTCACGCGAAGGCGCGAAGGCGCGAAGGTGAATTCGCTCACGCGAAGGCGCGAAGGATGGGTTGGGGGTGCGTTCGACCGGGATTGTCTCGATGGTGGTGAATACTGTTGAACAGTGAAAAGCACAACGCCCGCGGCAGTACATGCGCGGGCGTTGTGGCAGATTGGGAGCAGGTGAAGAAGGCGGCGGAATCAGGCGCTCTTCGCGATGTTTTCCAGCGTCTTGGTGACGAGTTGCCAGAACTTCGCCGTCGTGGGGATGTTGAGGCATTCGTCGGGGCTGTGTGCGCCCATGATGGTCGGACCAAAGGAGATCATGTCCATGCTCGGATACACTTCGCCGATGAGGCCACATTCCAGACCTGCGTGGATGGCCTTGATTTCCGGATCGTGCCCGAAGAGTTCCTTGTGCGCCTGGCTCACATGCAGCAACGCCTGCGACTGCAAGTTGGGCTGCCAGCCGGGGTAACCATCGCCGAACACCACTTCGAGGCCCGCGAGGTGCAGCACGGAGCCCACCATGTCTACCGCTTCCTCCTTCTCGCTTTCCACGGAGCTGCGTTGGCTGGTACCGATGGTGATGGTGTCGCCCGCCATGACGACGGTGGCGAGATTGGTGGAAGTTTCGACGAGGCCGGGGATGTCCGCACTCATTTTCAGCACGCCATGCGGCAGGGCCATGAGCACGTTCACAAGTTTTTCAAACAGTGCGCGTTCGATCACCATACCGGAACCATCCACGGCTTTGGCAGTCACGGCGAGGTCGGGCTCGACGGTGTGGATTTCCTTGAGGAACAGCGCAGTGAAGGCCTCGATCTCGGAGAGCACCGCGGGCAATTCCGTGGACGGCACATACAGCACGCATTCGGCTTCGCGGGGAATGGCGTTGCGCTTGCTGCCGCCGGCGATGGTGGAGAGCTGCGCCGTGGGGTATTTGCTTGTGAGTGCGCGCAGCACGCGGGCGAGGAATTTGATGGCATTGCCGCGACCGGTGTGAATATCCAGGCCCGAGTGTCCACCCTTGAGACCGCTGATCATAATTTCGACGGCGCTGTGCGTGGCGGGAGCGGCCACATTGCCGAAACGGAGAATGCCCGCTGTATCCATGCCGCCGGAGCAACCGACGTACAGGGCGCCGTCTTCCTCGGAATCGAGATTCAGCATGATGCTGGCGTTCAGGAAGCCGGACTTGAGGCCTTTGGCGCCGGTGAGGCCGGTTTCTTCATCCACGGTGAAGAGGAATTCCATGGGCGGATGCACAATATCCTTGGCTTCGAGCACGGCGAGACCGGCGGCGACGCCGATACCGTTGTCGGCGCCCAGCGTGGTGCCCTTCGCACGCACCCAGTCGCCATCCACATAGGCGGCGATGGGATCGTTGTCGAAATCGTGATCGGTGCCCTTGTTCTTTTCACACACCATATCGACGTGTCCCTGAATCAACGTCACAGGAGCGTGCTCGTAACCGGGTGTGGCGGGTTTGCGGACGACAAGGTTTCCGGTGTCATCCTGTTCGTAGCTGTATCCGAGATCGCCGATGAGCTTCTTGAGATAGGCGAGGATTTTCTCCTCTTTCTTGGACGGACGCGGCACGGTGGTCAGTCCGTAGAAATGCTTCCAGAGAATGGCGGGTTGCAGTTCCTGTACGGGGGTCGACACGGTATTCTCCTGACTGATTGAACGGAATCATCAAAACAACATCATTCAATCTACGGAAAAAACTGATTCCAGCGTTGAGGGGCCGCCGAATTGCCATGCCTTTGTGGCGCGGCACTGCTCCATCAAGGATGAATACATTTGAAGAGCCAATGGAGAGTAATGTGGGTTAGGAGGAAATGACGTGAAGCAGCTCGCGTCGGATTTCCTGTGTTCCCCAATCCTGCTCCCTCGCCGCATCGAATATTCACAGAACCCGATCCTTCCGCCGTGTTGTAACAAATTCCGACGTGATGGTTCTTTTGTGCGTCACGGCGGAGGCGGGAGAAGGTTGTTGTAGGTGAGAGTTTGCCTTGTTTTTCCACCGGGGCTGTCTATTTTACTGTTTTCGCCAATCTCCGATCAATCCGAGGGTGAACCATGAAGTCTTTGCGCCACTGTGCCATGCTGCTGTTGCTGGCAACCACGTTTGTGCTGCCTCTCGCGGCCCAACCGCAACTGGACATTCAGGAAGTGAAAGCGGACAATTTTCCCACGATGCAGCTGCACGTGGCCGTGCGCCAGAATCAGGTGCTGCGCCGCGATATTGACAGCTCGATGTTTCTGCTCCGCGAGGATGGCCTGATGCAGACACCGTTGCGTCTGACCTTTCCGCCAGCGCAACGCAGCTTTTCCGTCACCATCGTTGTGGGCGTCGGCTCGGCCATGAGCGCCAACGACATTGCCGTCGCACGCGGCATCGCCACGCGGCTCATCGACCGTCTGGATGGTGTGGCCGACGATGCCGCCATTGTGGCCTACGATGGCAACGCCACCGTGCGCCAGGATTGGACACATATCAAGGCCATGCTGCAAATCGGTATCGACGGCCTTCAGCCCACCGGCGGCAACAATCACATTTGGAACGGCGCTTATGAGGGTGTACTGACGGGCTTGTCGGGAACGCACCCGGACCGCGCGGTGATCTTCATTTCCAACGGCAAGGGTGACGGCGGCACGAAGGATGTGCCGGATGTGATCAACCTTGCGAAGAATCGCATCAAGGTGCACTGCTACGGGGTGAACGCGGTGAACACCGACCAGCTCATGCGCCAGCTCGCCACCGAAACCGGTGGCCGCTACTATACCAATGCGGATTTGCTCGTGCAGGAAGTGATCGATGAATTGAGCGGTCGACCGCAGTACGGCGTGCTCGAATACACCACGAACAACCTCTGTCGTGATGGACGCGAGCGCGACCTGTCATTGCGCTACCGCAACGGCAACGACAGCGTGACCACCACCACCCAGCCGATGCTGGACGCGGGCGCCACCACACAGGTGGCCTTCAAGGTCGACACTACCAGCATTACCGCCGGTGCCACCAAGTCTATTGGTTTGCGCATTACTCCGTCGGTGCAAGGGCAGCGCTTCTACGGTGGGACTATACAATTGGCATTCGATACGACGAAACTCAAACTCACCGGTGCGACCACCACCGGTACACTGCTTGCCGGTACCACAGTGCAAACGGACATGCTGGCGAATGGAGGGACCATCTCCGTTTCCGGCTCGGTGCTGCTCAACGGCACGGGAAATCTTCTCTTGCTGGAATTCAAGGCAGGCGAGGTATCGACCAACACGGAAGTGGCGGTGAGCATCGGCGATGTGAACTTCGACCGTGGCTGCCTCGATGTGCAGACGCTCGCCAGCCGCATCACCGTGCGTCCGCGCAGTGCCGCGCTGACAATTTCCTCGGCTCCGGTGATTTTCAACTGGGGTCCCAACGGCTACACTCCCAATCCCGCCGTGGTCGCGGTGGACGTGACGAATACAGGTGATGTGCCCGTGGGCGCATTGACGGCGCGTCTCGCCTCATCACCCGACGTGCGCATCGCCTACGGCGCAGTGTCGGATGTGACCGTGGTACCGGATATGCTGCAACCCGGGCAAAAGGGAACGGCCACGTTTTTCGTGCAGGCCATTCCCCAGAGCAGCGAGAAAACCGCGCAGGTCGGTGTGATGGTCAATGGCGATGTGACCGCGCGCAATGGCATTCTCTATTTCAACATCAAGGCGGCGACAAGCGCCGTGGCTACAAGCGGCCGTTGCGACGCTATCAGCGTGCAGGGCGGTGCGCATACGCCGTGGCCCGCCACGGTGACCGGTGTGGTACGCAGCGCCGGCAGCCAGACCGGTCCGGCAGGCACGGTGCGTATCGACGCCCCCAACGAATTGACGCTGGTCGCGGGCAATGCCACGCAGAATTTCGCGGCCATGGCTACGGATGACAGCACCGTGCTCACCTGGCAATTCGAGTACCCGCGCGATGCCGCTGCCACGTATCATATCGCCCTCATCACCGAGGTGGCCGGCATGGAGCCGGATACCACGTGGACGCAACTGGAGGTGCCGGAATTGGTGGCCGCGCAAATCGAACTGTCCTGCGGCATCAGCCCCGACCGCCTCAACTGGAATCCGAATACCGGAACGTATTCGCCCGATGAAGCGCAGGTGCAGCTCACTATCCGCAACGTGGGCTCGGCTGCTTCCGAGGAATTGCAGGCCACAATTGTGCTTCCCTCCGGCATGGTGCTCTCGTCGGGCAGCGGTCCGCAGGTGGTGACTGTCCCGGCCATCGCGGCGGGCGGCAGCGCTGTAACGAACTGGCGTTTGCAGGCCATGCCCATGTGCGAGGACATGCAATACGACATTGATCTGAGCGTGCGTGGCACAACCATGACGCCGGTGATTTGCACAGGACAGCTCTTCGTGCAGTCCAGCAATTCGGCGGCACCGGTGTTGACCGCGCAGCTTCCCGCAACGCTCGACACAGTGGACACGAACGCCGAGGTCAGCTTTGTCGTGACCGCCAACGATCCCGACAAGGATTTGCTGCGCTACGTCTGGTCGGTGAACGGTGTTGAGGAGCCATTGACACTCGACAGCACGTTCACGCACACCTTCAGCAGCATCGGCAGCTATACGGTGCGCTGCGCCATACTCGATGGCTGTGCCGAGGGTGGGAGCGGCGACACCACCTTTGCCACCTGGCAATTCAGTGTGCGCGATCCGCTCGACGTTCTGGATCTGGCCACGGCGCGGAGTTTCGCGATTCTGGGAAATTATCCCAACCCCTTCAACCCCGGAACGGTGATCAGCTTCTCGCTGCCCGACGGAGCGCGTCATGCGCGCCTGGAGGTGCTGGATGTGCATGGCCGCGTGCTGCGCACGCTGGTGGATGAAGTGCGGCACGGCGGTGTGCAGCAGGTGCGTTTCGACGCGGGTGATCTTCCCGCCGGAGTGTACCATGCCCGCTTGCTCGTCGGCGGCGCTGTGCGCGTCCACCGCATGGTGCTGGTCAAGTAAGGCGGTGAGCGCCACCGTATCATTGCATGGCTCGCGCGCCGGAATGCCCTTCGTGGCTTCCGGCGCGTGCGCGTTTTTCTGCTTCGTTGCCGCGTGCATGCTCGTGCGTGGCGTAGCATGGTCGCAGGATTTCGGACGGCGTGAGCGTGCGGCGGATATTCTGCACTACGACATCCGCATTCACCCCGACGAGCGCACGCGGTCGTTGCGTGGCGATGTGCGCGTGGATTTTACCATGTTCGAGGACACGGCGCGCACATTGCGCCTGGACGCGGTGGACATGCGCTTCGACAGCGTGTTCGTGGACGGGCGGAGCGCGCCATTCGCCTACGACGGTGCCATCATCGCCATTGCCCTGCCGGAGACGTCGGAGCGCACGCAGCGGCGCCAGCTGCGGATGGTGTATGAATGCACACCGCAGAAGGGCATGTATTTCATCGGGCCCGATGCCAGTTTTCCGCGGGATCGTCGGCAAATCTGGACACAGGGGCAGGGCGAAGACAACAGGTATTGGTTTCCCTGCTATGATTTTCCCAACGACAAAGCCAGCAGCGAAGTGCGCGTAACGGTAGACAGCGTGCTGGTGACGGTGGGGAATGGCCGACTGATTGAGCGTCGTAACAATGGCGATGGCAGCAGCACCTGGCATTGGAAGCAGGAGCAGGCGCACAGCAGCTATCTGATCATGCTGGCGGTGGGCGACTACGCCGTGTTCGAGGACGCGTGGGATGGCATCCCCGTGCGCAGCTACCATTATCCCGAGAACAAGCGGGAGGATGTGCTGCGGGCCGCGGGGGAAACCGCCGCGATGGTGGAATTTTTCTCAAAGGACATTGGACTCCGCTACCCCTGGGCCAAGTACGCGCAAATCCCCGTGGCGCATTATCTCTACGGAGGAATGGAAAACACCAGCGCCACGATACTGGCCGACACGCGCTTCGTGGTGGATGCGCGCGCGGCATTGGATTACGAGGCCGAGCCGCTGGTGGCGCACGAACTCGCGCATCAGTGGTGGGGCGACTACATCACCTACATCGACTGGAACAACGAGTGGTTGAACGAGGGCTTCGCCACTTACTATCAACAGCGATGGACGCTGCACAGGCATGGCCGCGATGCCTTCGATCTGCAACGCCATCAGGGCGTGCGGAATTATCTGGACTGGGCGGACAAGGCCGGGAGGCTGCCCGTGGTGCATCGCGTAGGCACGGGAGCGGCCAACACCTATTCCAAAGGCGCGGCGGTGCTGCACATGCTCGAGGATATGCTGGGGAGCGAGACGTTTCGCCGGGTGATGCTGCGCTACATCGAGCGCTTCGCCTTGGGCAGTGTGGAAAGCAACGATCTCAAGCGCGTGATAGAGGAAGAGACGGGGAAAAACCTCCAGTGGTTTTTCCAGCAATGGCTGTACAAGGCCGGCTATCCGGAACTGCGCATCGAAACGCATTGGGAGGAAGCACGGGGAGCCGTGCTGCTTTCCGTGCGGCAGGTGCAGCGCATCGACTCGCTATGCGGGCGCTTTCGTTTTCCCCTGACCGTCGCGTTGCATGATGGCAATGGTGCGGTTCGTGAGCTGCGTGTGGACGTGCTCGGGCCGGACAGCACCTTCGTGCTGCCCGCGCCACGGCGACCCGGCATGATCGAAGTCGATCCAGCGGGGGTGCTTGTGGGACGCATCGCGGTGGAGTACACCGTGGCGGAGCTTGCCTCCATACTCGAGCACAGCCGGCACATCGGCATGCGTCTGCGCGCGATAGAAGACTTGCGCGCGCGCATCGACGAGGCCGGTGCCCGCGAAGCACTGCTTCGTGCCGCCGAGACGGATGGGCATCGCGAGGTGCGGAAGGCGGCGCTGGCCTGTATCGCGGATGCGGCATTTCCGACGGCGCGTGATCGCGACAATGCGAAGGCGCTGTTCCTGCGCGCGCGGCACGATGCTGCATCCGGCGTCCGCGCCACGTCTTATGGCGGCTTGCGCCGCCTGGGCGATGCGGCGTTGCGTCCGCTGTTTGAGGAGGGCCTGCTCGACTCGAGCTACTATGTCGAAGCCGCCGCAATGAATTGCCTGTTGGCCATCGACACGGTGACAACGTGGGACGTTCTCCGCTCGCGTCTCACTGCGCGCAGCCACGGCGATATTCTGTGCCTTGCGGCTCTGGATTGGGTGCGCTCCTTTCCCACGAGTGAGTGTCTGGAGATTCTCCATACACTGGCTGGTCCCGGTCATTCGCTGGCCGTGCGGGCCAAGGCCTTCGAGCAGTTGCTGTATCTCGAGCCGCGGGCGGAAAAGATTCGAACGTTGCTGTTGAGTATGAGCGCGGAACCGCGTTTCTCCATACGCCAGTACGCCGCGAGTGTGCTTCCCCTGCTCGGCCGTCACGAAGCCCGCGCGGTAGCGCGCGACATGCTTGCGCGGGAGAAGCATCCATACGTGCGTGAGCGTTTGCGTGCGGTGCTAGCCGCGACGGAAGCGATGCGATGAGAGGCAGCGCGCTGCGTGCTTCCATTGCGTACGGGCGCACGGCAGGCCGGAGATATTCTCGCCGGATTGCCGGGCATCGGGGGACCGGGTGGCGGAGAATCGATGATCGGCGGGGCTGTCGCCACGGTAATCGCCCCCGGAGCCGTCGTGACGAGGGCATCCGAAGCCCGTTCGGAATTCATTGACTTTATTGCACTTCGCGCCTATATTAGTCTCTCTAGGCCAATTTGGGCAGAAAATTTTGCGCTAACACTATATACTGACGTTGGAGGTCTGTAAGGCCGTGAAGAAAAACCTGTTCCGGATCATCCTGATTGTCGCATTCGTGCTTTTCGCGGGGTATTTGCTCTATCCCACGTGGAGTGACGCCAATCACCAGAGCGCTCTCCGCGGAAAGTCCTCGGAAGACAGCACCAAGTATTTCGACGAGAACGAGGAGTCCATCCGCAATGCGCGCGAGAAGCGGCTCAAACTCGGCCTCGACCTTCAGGGCGGCATGTATGTGACGCTCGAGGTGGACATCATCCAGCTCCTCGAGAAGCTCGCCAAGAATCGCGACGAGAATCTCCGCACGATTCTGGAAGAGACAAAGAAGGAAGCGCAGAACTCCGATGAGTCGGTACTCGATATTTTCGGACGCAAGTTCGACCAGCGCGGCATGCGGCTGAGCCGCTACTACGGCGACATTCGCGACAACAACTCCGACGTGATGACCAAGCTCACAGACGAGAGCGAAAAGGCCGTCGAGCGCGCGCTGGAGATCATCCGCAACCGTATCGACCAATACGGCGTGTCGGAAGTGACCATCACGCGTTCGGGCAGCCGCCGCATCATTCTCGAGCTTCCCGGTGTGAGCGACGAGCGCGAGGTGCGCAGTCTCATTCAGGAGACCGCGCAGCTGGAGTTCAAGATTCCGCTCGACGGGAAAATGTTCTATCAGGCACTCGAGAACGTGGACAAGGTTCTGATGGGCAAGCGGATCGACGTGACGGGCGCTGACTCGGCCATGACCGCCGCCGACAGCACCGCCCTTGCGAAGGCCGACAGCCTGGATGCCGCCAAGCGCCGCGAGGACTCGGTGAATACCGCCAAGTTGTCGCAGGAGCAGCAGCTCGAGAAATTCCGTCGCGAGCATCCGTTCATGGGCAGCCTCATCATGACCGAGTACGGCTACTACGCCACGCCCGAGCAGAAGGAGCGTTTGACCAACATGCTCAAGCGTCCGGATGTGCGGAACATCATTCCCGAGGATGTGCAGTTCGCCTGGAGCGCCAAGCCCATCACCTTCCAGGATGGCACGCAGGCCTTCCAGCTTTACGGATTGAAGTCGCGTCCGGAACTCACGGGTGAAGTGATCACCGGAGCGCAGGCGCAGCTTGATCAGGGTGGCCTCGGCGTCGGCGCCGTGGTGACCATGCAGATGGACGCCGATGGTGCGCGCGAATGGGCGCGTGTGACCGGCGCGAATGTGAACAAGCAGATCGCCATCGTGCTCGACGACGCGGTATTCAGCGCGCCCATGGTGCGTCAGAAAATCATCGGCGGCAATTCGCAGATCGACGGTCTGGATAATATGGAAGAAGCCCGTCTGCTCGAAATCGTGCTCAAGGCCGGCGCCCTTCCCGCTCCCGTGGAGATCATCGAAGAGCGCACCGTGGGTCCGTCGCTCGGTGAGGACTCGATTTCGAAGGGTGTCAACTCCTTCCTTATCGGTCTCGGGCTTGTTCTGCTGTTCATGGTGATTTACTACAACTATGGCGGTGTTGCCGCGGACATTGCAGTGTTTTTCAACGTGCTGTTCATTCTGGCGGTGCTGGCGGGCTTCAGCGGCACGCTCACGCTTCCCGGCATCGCGGGTATTCTGCTCACGGTGGGTATGGCGGTGGATGCGAACGTGCTGATCAACGAACGCATACGCGAGGAATTCGGAGCGGGAAAAACGCTAAGAGCGGCAATTGACGCGGGGTATGCGCGAGCCTTCCCCGCGATCGTGGACTCCAACCTCACCACACTCATCACCTGTCTCATCCTGTACCAGTTCGGTTCGGGTCCCGTCCAGGGTTTCGCATTGACGCTGATGATCGGTATCATCTGCTCGATGTTCACGGCGATCATCATGACGCGCGTGATCATGGAAATCACCATGGACAAGGCCCCGAACATCGTCAAGTTCGGATGATATCACCACGACACTGAATACAAGCGAGACAGGAGCAAAAAGCATACAATGAGAATCTTCAAGGAACTCGACATTAATTTCATGGGCATGCGGAAGACGTTCTACCTCATTTCGGGGGCGCTCATTTTCGCAGGAATATTGTCCATCCTCTTCAAAGGCGTGGAATTCGGTCTGGATTTCAAGGGCGGCACCGAGGTGGTCGTGCGCTTCCCGCGCGCGGTGGAAATCGGCGAGCTTCGCGGCATGATCCGCGGTGGCGATCTGGGAAGCGTGGAAATCAAATCCTTCGGTTCGGACACGGACTATATCATCCGCACCGAGAAGAAGGGCGTGGGATCCACCATCTCCGACAACATCAAAGCCACGCTGGAGAAGGCCTTCCCCGCGGGAATTGAAATCCTGCAGGAAAATCGCGTGGAGGCCAAGATCGGCGCCGAAATCCGGCGCGACGCGGTGATCGCCATTTTCATCGCACTCATCGGCATTCTGGTGTATATCGGATTCCGCTTCAAATTCATTTTCGCCATCGGCGCAGTCGCGGCATTGTTCCACGACGTGCTGCTCACGTTGGGATTGATTTCCCTTTTCACCGGACTCATTCCGGGTCTGAATCTGGAGTTCGATCAAACCATGGTGGCGGCCTTCCTCACGCTCGTCGGTTACTCGATCAACGATACGGTGATCGTGTTCGACCGCGTGCGCGAGAATTTGAAGTTGTTCAAGTCCGCAGCGTTTGAACCGCTGTTGAACAAGAGCATCAACACCACGATGAGCCGTACCATCCTGACATCGGGCACGACCATGATCACGATGCTCGCCCTGCTGTTCTTCGGCGGCGAGCCCACGCGCGGTTTTGCATTTGCCATGACGATCGGTATCATTACCGGAACGTACTCGAGTATTTTCGTTGCCAGCGCTCTCACGCTGGATTGGTCGATAGCGCGGAAAGCCAAGATCACGTTCTAAAAGGAATCACCATGATCATTCCATCGTCGGAACACAACGGTGTTGTCGTGCTCGCTCTTCAGGGCGCCATTCTCGGCGGTCCGGAAGCCAGCGCGCTGAACGAGGAGCTGCATCGGCTGATCGACAATGGCCGAAAGCACGTCGTTCTCGATCTCGCCAGTGTGACCCTGATGAACAGCTCGGGTTTGGGCATGCTCATCGGCGGCTACACGACGATGAAAAACAATGGCGGGGAAATGAAAGTCGCCGCCGTGACGGACAGCGTGCAAAAGCTGCTCGTCATCACCAAACTGCATACCGTGTTTTCGCCCTACGCAACGGTCGACGAGGCCGTCGCGAGTTTCGCTTCCTGACGAAATCCCGGTACGAAAGATTCTCGCGGCCTTCCGGGGAGCCACCCGGGAGGCCGTACCCTTTTTTTCACAGGAGCACACAGCATGTCGGTACGAGTCGTGGTCGGCGCCCAGTGGGGCGACGAAGGCAAGGGAAAGCTGGTGGACATTCTCAGCAAGGATGTCGATATCGTTGCACGGTATCAGGGCGGCGCCAATGCGGGCCACACCATCGAGATCGGGGACAGGAAGCACATCCTGCATCTGATTCCCTCCGGCATTTTTCACGAGCATGTCGTGACCGTGATCGGCAACGGCATTGTCATCGATCCCAATGCGTTGATGGAGGAAATCGGTCTGCTCGAGCGCAGCGGCGTGTCGCTGAAAGGCCGACTCAAGATCAGCCACAACGCGCATCTCATCATGCCGTATCACAAACTGCTGGATGCGCTGTACGAGCGTGGCCACACGCCCATCGGGACGACGGGGCGCGGCATCGGGCCGGCGTATTACGACAAGGCCGCACGCACCGGCATCCGCATCGTGGATTTGCTGGACCACGATGTGCTGGAGGAGCGGCTGCGCCGGAACATCGAGGACAAGAACCAGATCATCCGCAAGATTTACGATGCGGAGGAATTGGACGTGGACGCGATACTCGAAGAGTATCAGCGCTTCGACGCGTTGATCGATGAATACGTGACAGACACATCCTTTTATCTCAACGAGGCCATCCGCGACGGGAAGCGCGTGCTGTGCGAAGGAGCGCAGGGCGCCTTGCTCGACATCGATCACGGCACCTATCCCTACGTCACCTCCTCGAGCCCCATCAGCGGAGGTGCCACGATAGGCCTGGGCATTCCGCCCACAGCCATCGATTCGGTGATCGGCGTGATGAAGGCCTATACCACACGCGTGGGACATGGTCCCTTTCCCACCGAACTCACCGATGAGGCCGGCGAGTATATGCTGGTGAAAGGCCACGAATACGGTTCGACCACCGGCCGCCGCCGCCGCTGCGGTTGGTTCGATGCCGTCGCCATGCATTACTCGGTGATGATCAACGGCATCTCGGCTTGCGGCATGACCAAGCTCGATGTGCTCAGCGGACTGCCCGAGGTCAAGGTGTGCGTGGCCTATGAATACGACGGGAAGCGTTCCACGCATTTCCAGACCAATCTGCGCACGCTCGAGCGCATGCGTCCCGTGTACGAGGTGTTTCCCGGCTGGGAGGAGGACATATCCGCCGCACGGTCGTGGAACGAGTTGCCGGAGAACGCGCGGCGCTACATTGCCGCTGTCGAGGAATTGATCGACACGCATATCGCCTGTGTGTCGGTGGGTCCGGAGCGTTCGCAAATCCTGTTTCCCACCGGAGAGCCCGCGTGGTAATGTTGAACAACCATAGCTCCCGCATGGTGCTGCTGGCCGAGGGTCGGCTCAGCTCCATGGGCTTGCGCATGGTGATCGCCGCGCTGCTGTACATTCCCGAGCGCATCGTGGCGGTGATCGACAGCACCAAGGAGCGTGGCAGCACGCAGGAAATCATCGGTTTTGGTGGCGACACCCCGATTGTGCATTCGTTGGAGGAGGCGCTGGAGTTCGGTCCCGATTCCATGCTCATCGGCATTACTCCCGTGGGTGGGCAGTTGCCCGAGGCCTGGCGCGAATACATTCGCGAAGCCCTGGCCGCCGGTCTGCACGTGGTGAGTGGTTTGCGCCAACGGCTGTCGCAGGACAGCGAATTCAGCGATCTGGCCACGCTCAAGGGCGTGCGCATACACGACTTGCACGCGGTATCGCGCAGTCATCTGATTCGCGCGCAGGGAAGCTGGCGGCGGAGGAGCGTACACACCGTTCTCACCATCGGTACCGATTCCAACACCGGGAAAATGACCACCGCCTTGCAGCTGTACCGCGACATGCGGCGACGCGGGATGAACGTGGCATTGATCGGCACGGGACCGACGGGCATACTCATAAGCGGACGCGGTGTGTCGGTGGAGGATACACCGAGCGATTTTCTCACCGGCGCGTTGGAATTCGAAATCGACAAGGCCGCGAACGAGGGCTACGAATACGTGATTGTCGAAGGACAGGGCGCGATGACACATTGCGGCAATTCACCGATCGCCCTCGGCCTGCTGCATGGCGCCATGCCCGACGCGATGCTGCTGTGCCATCAGCCCTCGCGCGAAGTGGATGGTTATGGCTTGCCGCTGCCCGAAGTGGAAAAAGTGATCTCGCTGCACGAACAGATGCTCGGCGTGTTCAAACAGTCCGCCGTGGTTGCTATCGGGTTGAACTCCATGGATTTGAACAAGGAAGATTACCGCATCGTGTGCAACGACATGTTCCGTCGCACGGGATTGCTCGCGCTTGATCCGATGCGGGAAAGCGCCGCCCCGCTGGTGGACAATCTTCTGGAATATTTTTCCAAATACAACCGCGTGGTATTGCCGCATTCGGCCAGCGAGATACATGATCGCATCTGATACCACGCCACGACGATGAGTTGAAGGACCCGGCGCGCGAGCGGCGGGTTTTTTTATGCATGCGCGATTGCACACCCGCGCCACACTCGCTGTGAGCTGCGCGGCGCAAACGTCCGGAGTGGCATCAGCCCTGCGGAAGAGGCCAGGATCGGGCAAGATGACGGGGTAATCGATGTGGTGGGAGAAAATGGGGAAACCCTTCGAGCAAGGATGGCGGGGTGAAGCCGAACCGGAAGGTGGCATGGCGAAAAAGCTTTCGGAGAAGTCGCCGCGACACCTCACTACAAGTTGTTGATTTGACTGGATTTAGACGCCGAGCCCGCGCCCGGCAATTTTTTTTCCCCCAGTGGGAGAAAAGCGCTTGCATCTCATTATGGAATGCGTAAATTTGGGAGAAAGTGGGTGGAAGTGGGGAAGAATGGAAGACTTTGGCGAGAACTGGAATGGCTGGATTTAAAGGAAAATATGAGCATGCGGTGGACGACAAGGGTCGGGTGAGCCTTCCCTCGAAAATCCGCAAATACCTCGCGCCAGAGGCCAACGATTCTTTCGTCATGACGCTCGGCTACGAAAACTGCGTCGACCTTTACCCGCTCGACGTCTGGAATGCCTTTGAAGCGCAGTTGCTCACGCGTCTCAACCGCCACGATTCCCCGGATCGCGATTTCATCCGTCGGCTTATGATGAGTGCGCATGAAGTCACGCTCGACAAGCAGGCCCGCATCATGATTCCGCAGGAACACATGGAGTACGCCGGCATCAGCGCGCAAGTCATCATTCTTGGCGCTCTGGATCACATCGAACTCTGGGGCCCCGAGCATTTCAGTAGCTATACCAAGCATCTCGAGCAGCAGCCGATCGAACTTGCGGCGGCGCACGTGATGGGGGGCCGGTGAGTTCGCACGATGAGGATAGCTCGTATCACATACCGGTGCTCCGGGATCGGGCCATCGACCTCGTGCTCACACGCCCCGATGGCATCTATGTGGACGGTACACTCGGCGGTGGAGGACACACCGCGGCGCTGCTCGCGCGCCTCGACGCGCATGGCCGCGTCTTCGGCTTCGATCAGGATGCGGATGCCCTGCGCCACTGCGCGCAACGTTTCGCCACCGATCCCCGGCTGACACTGATACATGAGAATGTGGCACAAATCGGGTCCGTACTCGCGGCCCATGAGGTGAAATCCATCGACGGCTTACTCCTGGATCTCGGAGTGTCGTCCCATCAAATAGACATACCGGAACGGGGCTTCAGCTTTCGCTTCGACGGTCCGTTGGATATGCGCATGAATCACGATGCAACGATGACAGCTGCCGAACTCATTGCGACATCCTCCGAGGCCGAACTCGCGCGTATACTGTTCACCTACGGCGAGGAACGGCAAAGCAGGCGCATCGCGCGTACGCTCGCGCAGGCGGGAAGCATCGAAAGCACCAGCCGGCTGCGCGAAGTGGTTACCGCAGTGGTGTCGCCCGCGCATGTGAATAAAACGCTGGCGCGCGTGTTTCAGGCGCTACGCATAGCGGTGAACAACGAACTGGACGTGCTCGAGCGCACACTGCGTGATGCGCTCGATCTGCTTGCGGTTGGAGGGCGCCTGGTGGTGATCTCCTACCACTCGCTGGAAGACCGCATGGTGAAACTGTTTCTGCGCCAGGCAGCCCGCAACTGCGTCTGTCCCCCCACGCTTCCCGTGTGCGTGTGCGGTACGGTGGCGCGAGTGAAAATTCTGACAACACGGCATATCGAGGCGGATGACGATGAAGTACGTGGAAATCAACGAGCCCGAAGCGCCCGTCTTCGCGCAGGCGAAAAGATTCACGCGTAGACGCATGGAGCCGTCGCTCGCCACAGGTGTGAGTGATGTTTCTCTGGACTACGTGCAAGCCGTGCCCCGGAAGAGGCGCAGCCGCGGATTGACAACGTTCAACCTTGTGCTGTTGCTGGTGGGCTTCGCCGTGTTGATCACCGTGTACATCTCCAATGTGGTGACCGTGGATGGCCTGCTCATGCAGCAAATCGAAATGGACCGCGAGGAGAAGCTGCTCAAACAGGAACGCGAAAATCTCCGCGCGGAAATCAACCATCTCGCCAGCTACAACCGCGTGCAAGGCATTGCCACAAACACGCTCCAACTCGTTCATGCCAATCAGCAGCCGTACTCCCTGACGGTGTACGGACTGAACCGCGAGAAGAACGACTGATTCCTTTCAGCGACATGCATACGACCAGGTGACAGTGGAAGCCTACGATTACAAGGCCAATCGTGAAGAACTGCGGGTGCAACAGCGCCAGCAGAGTTCCGTGCGCATGTACTTGCTCATGGTGCTGTTCATGGCCGGTTTCCTTGCCGTCTCGGTGAAGCTGCTTGTCATCCAGGTGCGCGACGCGGAAAAACTGCAGGAAATGGCGCGCGTGCAATACGAATCGCGCGAGGTGATCAAGCCCGTGCGAGGCCTGATTCTCGACCGCAACCTCTCCATTCTCGCTTCCAATGTCACTGAATACACGCTCGCCGTCGATCCCGGTGTGATCGAAGGACGCGATACCGTGGCGCATTTCATCGCGCGCGCGTTGAACAGGCCGTACCGCAGCATACTCGCCACACTTTCCGATACCACCAAACGCTATGTGGTGTTGGAAAAGCGCCTGAGCGAGGAGCGCGCCCGTCCGTTCCGCGATTGGGACTGCTACGGCGTGCGGCTCAGTCCGTCGCCCCGGCGCAAGTACAACTTCAACGCCCTTGCCGGACCACTCATCGGCTATACGAATGTGGACAACAAGGGGCAGAGCGGCATCGAGCTGTTCATGGAAGAGGAGCTCTCGGGTCGCGAGGGCTTCATCGTGTATTTGCGCAACGCACGAGGCACCCGGCGCCCCGAGGTGGATTATCCGAAAGTCGAGCCGGTGAACGGACTCAGCGTGGTGCTTACGGTGTCGCAAGTGTACCAGTCCATTGCCGAGGAGGAACTCGCCAAAGGCGTGGAGGCCTACGAAGCCGAGTCCGGACGCTGCATCATTCTGCAGCCGCGCACGGGCGAGGTGCTCGCCATGGCGAATTTCCCCAGCATCGATCCCAATCGTCTCGAGGAGTACACGCCCGAAAAGGCGCGCAACCGCTCGGTGACCGATCTTTACGAACCGGGTTCCACCTTCAAAATCGTGGCGATGAGCGCGGCGTTGAACGAGGAACTGTATGGTCCCGACGATGTGATCAATGCGGAAAACGGTTCGTGGCTGTACAATCCCAAGCTCAAGCCCATTGTGGACGATCACCCCTATCCCGCGCTCACCCTGCGTGGTGCGTTCGAACACAGCTCGAACATCGTGTCGGCCAAACTCGCGCGGAAACTCGGGGACGAGAAATTTTACAAATACACACGCAATTTCGGCTTCGGTGTGAAAACCGGCGTGGAATTGCCGGGCGAACTCTCGGGCGATCTGCGCAAACCGCTGGATTGGGACGGCACCACGCTGTACTACATGGCTTTCGGCTACGGACTCGCGGTGACATCGTTGCAAATCGCCTGCGCCTACGCGGCCATCGCCAACGACGGTGTGCTGATGCGCCCGTTCATTCGCCGCTGGCTGCTCGACGCCGACAGGAACATCGTGGACGAAACCACGCCGCAGGTGGTGCGCCGTGTGGTGTCGTCCGAAACCTCGCGCATCATGCGCCGCTTCATGCAGGGCGTGGTCGACAGTGGTACGGCGCAGAAGGCGCGCATCGAGGGCGTGGCCATCGGCGGTAAAACCGGTACGTCGCAACGCCTGGTGAAGGGATCGTATTCCAACAAATCCCACGTCGCATCCTTTGTGGGATTCTTCCCGGTGGATGATCCCAAAATTCTCATTCTCGTGATTCTCGATGCTCCGAAGCGCGATTACTACGGCGGTTCGTCGGCGGCGCCGATTTTCCGCGACATCGCGATGCGCATCATCAACTCGTCGAGCGAATTCGCCAAGCAACCCGAGCCGCTGTACGCCTCCTTCAAAGGCAATGACAAGGTGCGTGTGCCCAATGTGAAGGGCTTGAATGTGGATGTGGCGGAAACGGTGCTCAAGGCCCATGGATTCACCATGAATGTCGTCGGCCAGGGCAGGCATGTCGCCATGCAGGATCCGCCCGAGGACGTGCTGGCCGCGCGGCGTTCGGTGGTCACCTTGCGCGTGGTGCAGGAAGCGCGCGAGCGCCGCGGCTCCATGGTGCGCGTGCCCGATGTGGTGGGCATGTCGTTGCGCCAGGCGGTGGCATTCACCAAAAGCATGAATCTGACGCCCAGTCCCGCCGGCAGCGGTACCGTGCGTTTCCAGTATCCCGCCGCAGGCGAGTACGTGCCGGCAGGCACGCGCTGCACGCTGAGTGGCGAGACCACCGACATCACCGCCAATCTGTACTGAGGACCCATGTTGTTCAATCAGGTAGCAACCGATGTGCACGCGTTTCCGGCCGGTCGACGGCTGTCGGAAATCGTCGGCGATATGCCTGTGGTGCAGCTCTTCGGTCCTTTCGACGTGGCCATCGCCGGTGTCACCACGGATTCGCGCTGCGTGCGCCGCAGTTGGCTGTTTGCCGCGGTGGCCGGCGAGCATGTGGACGGACACGATTTTGTGCAACGGGCCATGGAGAATGGCGCGTCCTGCGTGGTGGTGGGGCTCGAGCGTTTCGAGGCCGATTTGCGGCATTTGCTCACGCCGGCGTATTGCCAGCACAACGGCACCACCGTGCTGGTGGTGCGCGACACGCGCGAGGCGGTGGCGTCGCTGGCGGCGCGCTTCCATCGCGAACCGGCGAAGGATTTGACTCTGGTGGGCATCACCGGGACGAATGGAAAAACCACCACGTCGTATCTCATTTCCGCCGTGCTGGAGCATGCCGGCATGCGCACGGGACTGATCGGCACCGTGGAGTATCGTGTGGCCGATGAGGTGCGCAAGGCGAGCTTCACCACGCCGCCTGCCGAGGACGTGCAGCAACTGCTGGCCGACATGCGTGGCGCGGGCTGCACGGCGGCGGTGATGGAGGTGTCGTCGCACGCGCTCGCGCTCAAGCGGGTGCACGGGCTGGCCTTCGATGTGTCGGTGTTTACCAATCTCACGCAGGACCATCTGGATTTTCACAAGAACATGGATGCGTATCGCGACGCCAAGGCGCTGCTGTTCTCGCGGCACACGCGGGGCAAGGCCTTGCTGAACACGGACGACGCGGCCGCGAAGCTGGTGGGCGCTGGGGCGGGACGCGCGCGTGCGGGATATGGCATGCAGGGTCGGCCGGCGTTTCGCATGCGCGATCTGGAATTGACCTCGCGTGGAAGCACGTTGCGCATCGAGCACAAGGGCGTGATGCACACCATCGAATCCTCGCTGGTGGGCGCGTTCAACGCCTACAATCTCACTGCGGCCTTCGCTACGGCGGTGCTGCTCGGCATTGATCCGGCGTTGGTGCTTCAGGGACTGCGCAAAGTGAAATCCGTGCCGGGACGTTTCGAGCGCATTGTGTCGAGCGATGGCGTGGTGGGTATTGTGGATTACTCGCATACGCCCGATGCGTTGGCCAAGGCCATTGCCACCGCGCGCGCGTTGGCCGGGACGCACCGCGTCATCACCGTGTTCGGCTGCGGCGGCGACCGCGATCAGGCGAAGCGTCCGCTCATGGGTGCCGTGGCCGCAAGCTCCAGCGATTTGACAGTGGTGACCAGCGACAATCCGCGCAGCGAGGATCCCGATGCCATCATCGCGGCCATTCTCGGCGGCGTGCCGGCGGATGCCGAGGTGGTGGTGAAGGCCGCACGCAAGTCGGCCATCGAATACGCGCTCAAACTCGCCACTCCCGGTGATATCGTGCTTGTGGCGGGCAAGGGGCATGAGGATTATCAAATTGTCGGAACGCGGCGCGCGCATTTCGATGATCGCGAGGTGGTGCGGAATTACTTCGAGAACAAGCGCGGAGGGCTCGCAGCATGACCTTGCGCATCGCGGATATGGCACGGTTGAACGGCGTGGCGCTGCACGGCTGCGAATCCCTGATGGACACGCCCATCGCTCGTGTGCTCACGGATTCGCGCGAGCTGCGCGCGGGCGATGTGTTCGTGGCTTTTGCTGGAGCGCGTGTGGATGGGCATGCCATGGTGGGCGCGGCCATTGCGGCCGGGGCTGTGGCCTGTGTGGTTCGGAACGCATGGTGGCGGAAGCACAGGAGCGACGTAGCGAGCCTGCCCCTCGTTGTCGTGCCCGACACCATGCGTGCCTTTGGCGAAATCGCCCGCCTGCATCGCAACCACTTCGATATTCCTGTGCTCGGCATCACCGGTTCCAATGGCAAAACCGGAACGAAGGAAATGCTCGCCGCTGTGCTGCGCACGAAGTACCGTGTGCTGGCCACGGAGGGGAATTTCAACAATCACATCGGTTTGCCGGCCACCTTGCTTCGCCTTGATGACAGCGCTCAAGTTGTGGTGCTGGAAATGGGAACGAATCAGCCCGGCGACATCGCCTGGTTGTGCGACATCGCCCGTCCCACGCACGGTGTGATCACCAACATCGGCCGCGCGCATATCGAGAAGCTCCTTTCGCGCGAAGGCATAGCCGAGGAGAAAAGCGCGCTGTACCGTGCGCTGCCCTCGGGCGGAGTGGCCATCGTGAACGCCGACGAGCCCTTGCTTCGCGGACGCGTGCCACGGCGCGCGCGCCGCATCGGCTATGGCTACGCGGCGAAAGCAGACGTGCGCATCACGCAGGTGACACTGGATGCGCAGGCGCGTCCCACCGTGCGCTTCGAAGCACCGGCTTTTGTGGCCAGGCCTTTTACCCTGACCCTGCACGCCATTGGCCGTCATGCCGCGATGAACGCAGCGGCCGCACTCGCCACGGGCTTCGCTTTCGGATGCTCGCTGCGCGCGATGAAGCAGGCGATCGAGCGCGTGGAATCCTACGACAAACGCATGCAGGTGGTGGAAGCGGGCGGCATCACCATGCTCAACGACACCTACAACGCGAATCCCGATTCCGTGCTGGCCGGCCTCGGGGTGTTGTGCGATATGCGAAGCGAGGGCGAGCGCTGCGCCGTTCTGGGCGACATGCTGGAACTGGGCAGTGCCGCACGTGCGGAGCACGAACGTATCGGCGAAGCCGTGGTGGACGCCGGCATTCCCATGCTGCTCACGCTGGGACGGGCCTCGCGAGCACTGCATCGCGCCGCGCGCGCGCGGGCGGAGGAACGCGGCCAGCGCCTGGTCGCGCAGCATTTCACTGATGTCGATCAGCTTGTCGCCGCGCTGGACGCGCTGCTGGCACTGGGCGATGTGGTGCTGGTGAAAGGATCGCGCGGTATGCGCATGGAACGAATTGTCGACGAACTCCGGCTACGCCGTGGCAGCATGGAGGCAAGAGTATAAGCATGTTCTACTACCTGTTCGAATACATCAACAGCACGTTCAGCCCGCCGGGCTTCGACGTGTTCCGCTTTATCACGTTCCGTGCCGCGGCCGCGGCCATCACCGCGCTGCTCATCAGTTGGTTCGTGGGGCCGCGCATCATCCGTCTCCTGCAGCGCAGGCAGATCGGCGAAGCCGCCAAGCTCGAAGCACCGGAAACGCATCGCATCAAGGCCGGCACGCCCACCATGGGTGGATTGATCGTCCTGGCGGCCATACTCGTGCCGGTTCTGCTGTGGGGACAGTTGCACAACACGTACGTGTGGCTCATCCTCACCGCGACGGTGCTGCTGGGTGGCGTTGGATTTCTGGACGATTATCTGAAAGTGGTGAAGAAATATCCGAAAGGCCTCATCGGCGAGTACAAAATCGTCGGGCAGGTCGTGGTGGGCTTGCTGGTGGGCGGCGTGCTGTATTTCTCGCCCGAGTTCAACGGCTACAACTCGGTGACCACGGTGCCGTTTTTCAAAAACCTCACGCTGGATTTCGCCGTGTTCTACATTCCGATGATCATTTTCGTGATCACCGCTACGTCGAATGCCGTGAATCTGACCGACGGTCTGGATGGCCTCGCCATCGGCACCATTTCCATTGCCTTCATCGCTATCGCGCTTATCGCCTATGCCAGCGGACGCGTGGATTTTTCGAATTACCTCAACATCATCTATCTGCCACGGAGTGGCGAACTCACCGTGTTCAGTGCGGCGGTGATAGGCGCGGGCCTGGGCTTCCTCTGGTACAACGCGTATCCCGCGCAGGTATTCATGGGCGACACGGGCTCGCTCGCGCTGGGCGGCGCCCTCGGTGCCATGATGGTGATGCTGCGCAAGGAACTGCTGCTCCCGATACTCGGCGGGATTTTCTTCGCCGAAACCGTGTCGGTGCTCGTTCAGAAGGCGTATTTCAAGTACACGAAACGCAAGTACGGCCAGGGCAGGCGGGTCTTTCGCATGGCACCGGTGCATCACCATTTCGAGTTGCTCGGCTGGCCCGAGCCGAAGATCGTCACGCGCTTTTACATCGTGGCCATCATCCTGGCCATACTGAGTCTCGCAACATTCAAGGTTCGATAGCCATGCAACGCGCATTCAATATCGCCAGTTTGAAGGTCACTGTGATCGGTGCGGCGCGCAGCGGGCTGGCCGCCGCACGCCTGCTGCATCAAAAGGGTGTGACGGTGTTCCTCACGGAACTCTCTCCCGCCGAAAGTTATCCCGAGGCGGCCGCCATTCTGGCCAACGAACGTATCCCGCACGAATTCGGCGGGCACAGCGACCGGATGTATGAATCGGACTTGATCGTCGTCAGTCCGGGCGTGCCGTCCGACGCGCCCGTGCTGCTCGAGGCCGAACGCCGCGGCATGCCGGTGATCAGCGAAATCGAAGTGGGCGCGATGTTCATCGACGGCCCCATCATCGCGGTGACGGGGACGAATGGCAAGACCACCACCACGACGCTGGCAGGAGAGATTTGCAAGGCATCGGGCCGCAACACGCTTGTGGGTGGCAACATCGGCCTGGCGTTCACCGACGCGCTGCTGGTGCACCCGCTGCCGGTGGATATCACCGTGCTGGAAGTGAGCAGTTTTCAACTCGACACCTGTGTGAGCTTCCATCCCAGCACCGCCATCATCACCACCATCACACCGGATCATCTCAATCGCTATCACGGATCGTTCCAGGAATACGTGGCTTCCAAGCAGCGCATTTTCATGAACCAGAATGCGCAGGACAATCTCATTTACAGCCAGGACAATCCCGTGGTGGAACACGCGGTGAAAACCGCGCGCGCGCGCCTCTTCCCCGTGAGCGTGCAGCAGCGCCTGAGTCGTGGCGGCTGGCGTGAGAACGGCCACCTCATGATTGATGCCGGTTTCGGCGGCGAGGTGCTGGTGCGCGTGGAGGATTTGCAGGTGCGCGGGGCGCACAATCACATGAATGTGCTGATGGCCGCGCTGGCCGCGCGCCTTGAAGGCATTCCCATCGATGTGATACGCCAGGCGGTGATGGAATTCCGCGGCGTGGAGCATCGCCTCGAATTCGTGATCGAACTCGACGGCGTGACCTGGGTGAACGATTCCAAGGCCACGAATGTGGATTCGGTGGTCATCGCTCTGCAGAGCTACAAGCAGCCGGTGGTACTCATCGCCGGAGGACGCGACAAGGGAACGCCGTACGATCCCTTGCTCGAACTGGTGAAGGAGCGGGTTCACACCATGGTGCTCATTGGCGAAGCCGCCGACCGCATGGAAGCGGCGTTTGCCCCGGTGACACGGGTAACGCGCGCACGCGACATGCAGGAAGCGGTGAACATCGCACGCGCCGCCGCGCGTCCGGGCGACATCGCCATGCTGTCGCCGGGCTGCGCCAGTTTCGACATGTACGACAATTTCGAGCATCGCGGACGCGTGTTCAAGCAATGCGTGCGCGCATTCTGTCGGGAGCCGCTGGTGGCATGAAGCAGCGCACCGGACATATCGACCTGTACGTGTTTCTGAGCGTGCTCGCGCTGATGATGTTCAGCGTGGGTGTGGTGTACAGTGCGAGCGTGTCCATTTCCTCGATGCGACACGATGGCGATACCAACTACCTGTTCCGCACGCACGCCATTCGCGTGGTGCTGGGCGTGGCGGCGCTGTTCGCCGGCATGATGGTGAACTACCATGTATACCGCAAACTCAGCAAGATCATCCTTCTGGCGGCCATTGTCATGCTCGCCTACACGCTGGTGGGTGGCGCGGTGGTGAAAGGCGCGCAGCGCTGGGTGGCCTTCGGTCCGATACGTTTCCAGCCCTCCGAGTTCGCCAAGTTCGCACTGGTGATTCATCTGGCTGTGCTGCTCGCCGCAAAGCAGAAGTACATCCTGGATTTCCGCAAGGGCTTCCTGCCCATGCTGTTCTGGATCATCGCCGTGGTGGGACTCGTGTTTCTCCAACCCAATTTCAGCACCGGCGCCATTATCATGGGCATCAGTTTCATGCTGCTGTTCGTGGGACGCGTCAGCATCAAGCACATCGTGGGTGTGGGACTGGCCGCGGTACCCATTGTGCTGGTGTACGCCGTATCGGCGGCGTACCGCTGGAACCGCATCATGGCGCATTTCTCCGGCGACGATGGCGGCGCCAGCGCGGGCACGTATCAGATCGAGCAAGCGGTGATCGGACTGGGCAGCGGCGGATTGTTCGGCGTGGGCATGGGCATGAGCAAGCAGCGCGAACTGTTCCTTCCGGAATCGTACACGGATTTCATTTTCGCCATTGTCGGCGAGGAATACGGCTTTATCGGTGCGATACTGGTGCTGGCGCTGTTCGTGGTCATCATGGTGCGCGGCATGAAAATCGCGAAGCGCGCCACCGACGATCTGGGGCGCTTCCTCGCCACCGGCATCACCTGCACCATCACCGTGTATGCGATGGTGAACACCATGGTGACGACGGGTCTGGTGCCCACCACGGGATTGCCGTTGCCGCTGCTGAGTTACGGAGGCACAAGTATTATTTTCACGGCCTACGCTCTGGGCATTCTCATCAACATCTCGATGTACACGCGCATTCGTCCGCGCGAGGTGGTGGTGCATGAAGCGCCGGCGGGTCCCAAGGTCGGGGAGTTGTACGAATGAGCACGCTGCGCGTCATCATCGCCGGTGGGGGCACGGGGGGACATCTCTTCCCGGGTGTGGCCATTGCCGAGGCGCTGCGCGAGCTTCGTCCCGACGCCGAGGTGAGTTTCGTGGGGTCGCGCAATCGCATCGAGGCGCGCGTTGTGCCGCGGCTCGGCTACGAATTCGACGCGCTGTGGATTTCCGGACTCAAGCGCACGTTCAGTCTCGCCACCGCGCTGCTGCCATTGAAAATCCTGGTTTCGCTCGTGCAGTCCCTGCGCATACTCCACCGCCGCACACCGCAGGTGGTGGTGGGCACGGGCGGTTATGTTTCGGGTCCGCTGCTCTACGCCGCCACACTCACGGGGCGCGCCACGTTGATTCACGAGCAAAACGAGTATCCCGGCGTCACCACGCGCTTGCTCGCGCCGCGTGTGGACGAAGTGCATGTAACCTACGAGTCCGGCGTGCGGCGCCTGCCCCGCGCGCGCCGCATCGTGGTAAGTGGCAATCCCGTGCGCCTGAGTCTGCGGCGCTGCGATGCCGCCGATGCGCGCGTGGCTTTCGGCCTGCAGCCCGGCAAGCGCACGTTGCTGGTGTTCGGCGGCAGTCTCGGGTCGGCCTCCATCAACAAGGCGCTGCGTCCGCTGGTGCCACGCCTTGTGCGCGAGGGCTATCAACTGATTTGGCAAACGGGGACGCGCGACATCGCGGAGCTGGCGCCCATCGGAGCGCTGTATCCGGAGCAGGTGATTGTGCGCGCATTCATCGACGATATGGATCAGGCGTACTCCGCGGCCGACCTCGCCGTGTGCAGGGCGGGGGCGACCTCCCTGGCGGAATTGACCATGCTCGGCGTGCCGGCCATACTAGTGCCCTATCCCCACGCCGCTGCCGACCATCAGTACTACAACGCCATCGCGATGGCGGATGCCGGTGCGGCACGGGTGCTGCGCGACAGCGAACTGGGCAAACTCGAAAGCACGCTGTTCGATCTTCTGGACGATGCGGCCGCGTTGCGCCGCATGTCGGCCGCAGCCGAAGCGCTGGCGCGTCCGCGTGCCGCCTATCATCTGGCCGAGGCCGTGCTCGCGCTGGCCAGCAATGGAGGAATGTGACATGACAGACACGAAGCACATCTTCCGTCAAAAGCACGATTTCTACTACCTCACCCTGTTGGTGTACGTGGCCTTTCTCGCGCTGTACATCGTGGTGACAGGGACGATCAGCGATGGGACGGTGCAGTTCGGCTTCCGCGATCCCGTGGTGTACATCATCGGCGCGTTTATCCTGCACGCAGTCATCATGCTCCTGGCCGCCATCGTGCGCAACCGGCATCTGGAAATCACCGACACCGAGTTGGTGCTGCGCTCGCGCTTCAACGAACGCCGCATCCGCTTCGCGGATATCGAACGCGTGGTATTCGCGCGCAACAAGAGGAAATTCAACGACGGCACGTTCGCCGTGCTGAAATTGCACATCGCCGGACAAGTGCGCCTTCTGCGCATACGCGTTGCCAAATACGAGCGCGAAGCCGAGTTATACAACCTGCTGCGCGCGCGCTTCGGCAATTTGCGGCAGCGCGAAGTGGGACGGCGGGTGTGGTCGCGCTTCAGCGAGCGCCGCTTCCGGCGCGGAGGACGCTGACATGGCGGAAAACGTCGACAGCATCGGCCGCGCGGAGACGCGGCGCTTGATCGGACACACAATCACAGAAACGAGAACGGCATGAAATTCGCGAATATCCATCACATCTACTTCGTCGGTATCGGCGGCATCGGTATGAGCGGCATCGCCGAAATCCTGCTCAATCAGGGCTTCCGTGTGTCCGGCTCCGATCTTTCCATCACCGAAGTCACACGCCATCTCGTGGATATTGGCGCCACGGTGTACGAAGGGCACAATCCGGAGAATCTCAAGGATGTGGACGTGCTCGTGTACTCATCGGCCGTGTCGCAGGACAATCCCGAAGTCATGGCGGCGATGGATCGCAAGATACCGGTGATTCGCCGCGCGGAAATGCTGGCCGAAGTCATGCGCCTGCATCACGGCATCGCGGTGGCGGGCACGCACGGCAAAACCACCACCACGTCCATGCTCGGCATGGTGCTGATCGAAGGCGAGAAGGATCCCACCGTGATCGTGGGAGGCAAGCTGCATGCCTTTGGCGGCACCAACGCGCGACTCGGCAGCGGCGAGTTCATGGTGGTGGAAGCGGATGAATTCGACCGCTCCTTCCTCAAGCTCAATCCCTCCATCGCCGTGCTCACCACGCTGGAGGAAGAGCATCTCGACATTTACTCGAACATCGAGGATCTCAAGGCCGCCTTTGTGGAATTCGCCAACAAGGTGCCGTTCTACGGTTTTGTGACGCTCTGCCTCGACGAGCCGGCCCTGCAGGAAATTCTCCCGGAAATCCAGCGCAAAGTCATCACCTACGGCTTCAGTTCGCAGGCCGATGTGCAGGCGGTGGACCTGCGGCAGAAGGAAAACCGCAGCACCTTCACCGTGCTGGCTGCCGGCAGGGAAATGGGCGAGATCACCATCGGCGTGCCGGGCGAGCACAATGTGCAGAACGCCCTCGCCACCATCGCCGTGAGTCTGGAGCTGGGCATTCCCTTCGAGCGCATCAAGCGCGCGCTCGATTCCTTCTCCGGCGCCTTCCGCCGCTTCGAGGTCAAGGGCGAAGTCAACGGTGTGCTGGTTATTGACGACTACGCGCATCACCCCACGGAGGTGCGCGTGACGCTGCGCGGCATCAAGGCCGGATGGCGCCGCCGCGTGATCTGCGTGTTTCAGCCGCACACGTACACGCGGACGCGGGATTTTTACAAGGACTTCGGACGCTCGTTCATGAATGCCGATGTGCTCATCGTCACCGACATTTACCCGGCGCGCGAGCGCGCCATTCAGGGCATCAGCGGTGAAATCATCGCCGAAGCCGCACGGAATTTCGGACACAAGAACGTGCAATACATCGCCGACAAGACCGCCATTCCCGAAGCGCTGCTGCGCGTGGTCGAAGCCGGCGACATCGTCATCACCATGGGCGCCGGCGACATTTACCAGCATGGCGCGCGTTTCATCACCCTGTACGCGGAGCGTGGCTGAATCGTGCTTTCTGTGCAGCACATACGGAGCATCTGCAGCGGCGGGCTGAGCATCAGTGAGCCGCTCGCACCGCTGACATCCTTCCGCATCGGTGGACCGGTCGACATTTACGTCGAACCCGCCAATGCGGAGGAACTGGTGGCGCTGCTCGAGTACTTCCGCTCGGTGGCGCTGCCCACCGTGGTGCTGGGCAATGGAAGCAATATCCTCATCGCCGACGAAGGCATACGCGGTGTGGTGATCAGCATTGAGAAGGGCTTCTCCACGCTGGAGTATCGCGACGGCATCGTCCATGCCGGAGGCGGTGTGCGCCTGAGCAAATTCGTGGACTTCTGCATCGCGCAAGGCAAGGCCGGCACCGAAATGCTCGCGGGCATACCGGGTACGCTCGGAGGCGGCATCATCATGAACGCCGGCGCGTACGGCGGCGAAATTTCGGATCACCTGCTGGATGTGCGGCTCTGCCGCGATGGCGCGTTGCTCACCTTGCCGCGCGAGCGCTGCGGCTTTGCGTACAGGACGTCCACGCTTACGGCGGATATCGTGCTCGGCGCGCGTTTCCGCCTGCCCGATGGCGAGGGCGATGCCCTGCGGGCGCGGCGCAAGGAATTGCTGCTCAAGCGCAATGCGGCGCAGCCCGTGAATTTGCCCAATGCCGGCAGCATTTTCAAAAATCCCGAAGGCGATTACGCCGCGCGGCTGATCGAGTCCTGCGCGCTGAAAGGCACGCAGATCGGCGGTGCCCGCGTGGCGGAGCTGCATGCCAATTTCATCGTGAACACCGGAGGCGCCACCGCAGCCGATGTGGTCGCGTTGATCAACCACGTGCGCCGCGCCGTGTTCGACAGGCACGGAGTGGCACTCGAGCTGGAAATCCGCCTGCTCGGTTTCGCACCCGACGTCATTCACCCATTGCACTGAGGAGTTCAGCGTCCCATGCGCCGCAAACGCACCGTCAAGCCCAACCGTTACCGCTCCGTCGGCATCGCGATGTTTTTCGTGGTGTCGGCCATCGCGGCCATTGCGGTGGTGGCGGCGGAATGGCGCAGCAGCGTGACCGGAGTGGAACTGCACATCCGCGGAGTGCGCATCACCACGGTGCAGGACATACGCGCGGCGGTTGGTCTCAGCGACAGCAGCCGTCTGGCGAATCTGGATTTGCTCGCCATCCGCGAGCGCATCATGCGCAATCCCTACGTGCGCGATGTGGATGTGATGCGCGATCCGCCCGAGCGCCTGATCGTGGAAGTGAAGGAGCGCGTACCCATCACCATGTTGGTGAACACGCAAGGGCGCGATTGGCTGGTGGACGAGCACGGCTATGTGCTGCCCATGGCAAAAGTCATTGCCGGCTACGATGTACCGCTGCTCACCGGCATGACGCCGAGCCGCGAAATCCGCGTAGGGTCGCGCATCATCGACCGCAAGGTGCAGCGTGCGCTGCAAGTGCTGCGCGCCATGCGCGGCATGGATAAAACACTGTGGACCATGTTTTCCGAAATCAACATCAGCCGCGATCGCGATGTGCTGCTGTACACGCTCGAAGCCGGCGTGCCCGTCATACTCGGGCCGCCGCAGCGCATCGAGGAAAAGCTGCTCGCCTTCCGCGCCTTCTGGGAAAACGTGGCCATGAAACTCGATCCCTCCTCGCTGGAATACGTGGACCTGCGCTGGAAGGATCAGGTGGTGACGCGCCGACGCGGCACACCGATGCCGGACGACATGGCGGCGAGCGATTCCACGGCGGTCGACAGCGTCGCCGTGCAGCTTTGACTTAACGAGCGAGTGCATACATGATCAAACACAGAAGTACCGGTTCAAACGTGGCGGACAACATCGTGGTCGGGCTCGACATCGGCACCACCAAAGTGTGCGTGCTCATCGCCTCCAAGGATGACAACCGCATCAACGTGCTCGGCATCGGCAAGGCCGAGAACGAGGGCATGGCGCGCGGTACCGTGACGCACATCGAGAAAACCGTGAGCGCCATCACCCAGGCCGTGCAGGACGCCGAACGGCAGTCCGGCATCAAGGTGCGCGCCGTGAATGTGGGCATCGCGGGCGATCATATCCAGAGCTTCCAGAGCCGCGGCGTCATCGCCATCAGCAATCCCGAAAACGAAATCGGCCGCAAGGATGTCGAGCGTCTGCTGCAGGACACCAAGCGCGTGGCGCTGCCCTCCGACCGGCGCATCATCCATGTGATTCCGCAGGAGTTCATCGTCGACGGGCAGGACGGCATTTACGATCCCGTGGGCATGGCCGGCGTGCGCATGGAAGCCAATGTGCACATCATCACCGGGGGCATCACGCCGGTGCAGAACATCTACCGCTGCGTCGAGCGCGCGGGTCTGGAGATCAACGATCTCGTACTCGAGCCCCTCGCCTCCACCTACGCGGTGATGAGCGAGGACGAGAAGGAAGTTGGCGTGGTGCTTGTGGACATCGGCGGGGGCACCACCGACATCGCCATTTTCGAAGGTCGCACCATTCGGCACACCGCCGTGCTGGCCATTGCCGGGAAAAAGGTGACCGAGGATATCCGCAAGGGCCTGGGCATTCTCAACGACGAGGCCGAGCGCCTCAAGCGCGAGCATGGCTACGCGTACATGCCCGAGATCGTGGACGACATGCCCATACCGCTGCGTCCCATCGGCGGGCGTGGAGCGGTGGAAATCACGCGCGGCCTCCTGTGTCAGATCATACAGCCGCGCATGGAGGAAATACTCGAAATCGTGGCGCTGGAAATCAAGCGCTCCGGGTATTCCAAGCATTTGCATTCGGGCATCATTCTCACCGGCGGCGGATCGCTCATTCGCGGCACCGCCGCGCTGGCGCGCGATGTGCTGGGCATGCCGGTGAAAATCGGCATCCCCTCGGGCTTCAGCGGAGGATTTGTCAACGAAGTGGAAAATCCCATGTACAGCACCTGTGTCGGACTGGTGATGCATGGCATGAAAGGCATCGCCGGCACGACCATGGATATGGCCGGCAACGAAGGCAAGTCCGGAATTTTTCAAAAAATCATCGATTGGTTCAACGAACTCTAGGCGCGGCGCAGGCGCGCGGTGGTTCGTGCGAAGTGAAACAGAGGAAATGGTCCCAAAACAGTGAATACATCAATGCATCACCCAATTTCTGAGGAGGCCCGCATGGCAATTCTGTATGACAACACGACGGACACCCGGGCGAAGATCCGGGTCGTCGGCGTGGGTGGCGGAGGAGGCAACGCGGTCAACGACATGATTCTTCGCGGTATGGAGAATGTGGAGTTCATCGCCATCAACACCGACGCGCAGTCGTTGCAGCGCAACGCCGCGACGTACCGCATCCAGGCCGGAAAGAATCTCACCCGCGGACTCGGCGCGGGCAGCGATCCCACCGTGGGATATCGCGCGATGGAGGAGGACAAGGAGGAGATCGCCGCCGCGTTGGCAGGATCGGACATGGTGTTCGTGACCGCTGGCATGGGTGGAGGTACCGGCACAGGCGGCGCGCCCGTGGTGGCCAATCTGGCCAAAACCACCGGTGCGCTGGTCGTGGGCATCGTGACCAAGCCCTTCCATTTCGAGAACAACAAGCGCATGAATCAAGCCGAGGAGGGCATTGAGGAATTGCGCAAGCACGTGGATACGCTGATTGTGATCCCGAATCAGAAATTGCTGTCGCTGGTGGATCGCGGCACGCCGCTGTCCAAATCCTTCGAGATGGCCAATGAAGTATTGTACAACGCCACGCGCGGCATTGCGGAGATCATTTCCGTGCCCGGTTTGGTGAATGTGGATTTTGCCGATGTCCGCACCATCATGCGGGACATGGGCGACGCGCTGATGGGCAGCGGCATCGCGGCTGGCGAGAACCGCGCCATCGAAGCCGCGGGCGAAGCCATTTCCAGTCCGCTGCTCGACGGCGTGAGCATAGCCGGCGCGCAGGGTGTGCTGGTGAACATCACCGGCGGCATGGATATGTCGCTGTCGGAAATCGACGAAGCCCTCAGCATCATCACCGACGCGGCCGGTCCCGACGCGAATGTGATCTTCGGCTCGGTGATCGACGAAAGCATGGAAGACAAGCTGATGGTGACCGTGATCGCCACCGGCTTCAACAAGCGCAACGCTGCGGCGCGACGTCCCGCCGTCGCCGCCCCGGGCCGTGGCGCGCAGCCCGCGCAGGCCACGCGAATTCCGACCGGCATCACCGAAATCCGCGAATACGACGAGCCCACCTTCGCGCGCAGGGGCCTGTCGCTCACCACCTCCTCGGAATACGACAACGAGGATGGCCAGCGCATCGAGAAGAGCAATCCGGATCGCCCCGCCTTCCTGCGGAAGATCATGGACTGACCCGCACCGTTCCTCATACCTCTCAAGCCGACACCGCCCATCGCATTCATGCGATGGGCGGTGCTCGTTTTGATATCCGCTCCTCTCCCACTCGAATCATGCCAGCGAGCTGAGTGCGGGATACATTCAAAGAGGGCGCGGAGGGCGCCGAGAGCGCGGAGGAAGGGTTGAGGTCGCATCCCGCCCGAATCATGCCGGCGAGCTGAGTGCGGGATACATTTGAAGAGATGAAAGAGAGCGGAGAGAGCGGAGAGGAATTGTTGAGGGCGCATCCCGCTCGAATCCGTGCGCCACGCCGCAATCAAGTCAACGCAAGGGCGCAGAGACGCATAGCCGCGATCCCTCCGGGCCCTCGGTGTTCGCGAAGCGCTCAGTGCACTCTGTGTTCCCGCGAAGCGCTCTGAGTACTCTGTGTTCCCGCGAAGCCCTCCGGGTGCTCAGTGCCAGCGAAGCCCCTCCTTACCCTCCTCACCTCCTTATTCTCCTTCTTTTCTGGATTGCACGACGAGGTGCTCCGCCAACCCTGCTACGACGGTATTCTTGACTTTCTCCTCGGTAATCGTTACTCTTCGACCAGTCCTTTGATACCCGTTGTATCGTTTGTTTTCTCGGCCAATCGCGTGATTTGAATAGAGTCGCAAGTCGCTTGTTCACAATGGTCAAGAAGCGGAAATGAGGAACGCCCTGTTCGTACTGATGCTGCTCGGCGGGAAATGGAACTCGCCCGAGATCGAACTTGTCAGATACATGGTATTTGACAAAGCAGCCATGCCGAAGCGGCGGGCGAGAGGTGTCAGCGTCGTCTCGCGTGACGACGGGCTCCGTATCCACCCTCAACCAGCACGCGGAGAGATACGCTTCGGAATCGAAGCGGAAGGTGACGGAACAGCGACGCTGCTCGATCTGCTCGGCCGGAGGGTGATCGAACTCCCGCTCGCCGGAGACGGCGCAACAATTCGTGGAGTAATGGGACTTGAAAACGTCAGGCCCGGTTTGTACATGCTTGTGGTCCGTACCGCCGATAGGGTGCGTACCGGAAAGGTAATCGTGACGCGATGAAATGCGGACGATGTGGAGCGTCGGCATTCGCGCTGTTGCTTGTGCTTTTATTCGAAGTCGCAGAACCGACAACAGCCGTCGCCCAGGATAGGGATTGGGAGATCTTGACGTTTTTCGGAGGAAAAGGGTCGAGCACCGATGCTTTCTGGTGCGTATACGACGCGAAACGCGACCGATTCATTCTAGGTGGAAGGACACAGGAGCAGGATCTGCCAGTCACACCGGACGCGATGAAGGCACGCAAAACGGATCCGATGGACGGTTTCATCGCCGTATTCAACAGTGATTGCAGCGAATTGATATACAGCAGTTATATCGGAGGATGGCACAACGATGCGGTTTCCAAAGGCATTCTATTGGACGATGACCGCATTCTCCTTGCAGTAGGGACATATTCGGATAACCTTCCCACGACTGGGACAGTTTGGTCCAGAACGCCCTCAGGAATATGGCTCGCAGTGTTATCGCTGGAAACTTTCGAAATACTTCACTCAGGATACTTCATAGGAGCGATAGATGGCTCTATAGATCAAATGCTCTTCGGTACGCACGGCATGCTCATCATGACGGGCAGCACCAAGTCTTTCGATTTGCCTGTCACTCCCAGTGCCTTCCAGCGCGACAAGGGCGGCAACGCGGATCACAATAACGCGTTCATTGCGGTTTTCGATTCGATGTTAAATTTGACCTTCTGCAGTTATCATGGTGGTGCGCTTGGTGCCGGTGAGGATGCATCGAACGGTCTGGCGGAAACGGAAAACTACATTGTCTTCACAGGCACGGTGGCATCACCCGATATGCCAGTCACCGACGATGCGTATCAGAAATCGTACGCTGGCGGGTGGTCCGACGCCTACATGGTTGTGGTTTCGAAGGACAGCATGAAACGTGTCTACTCGACGTATCTCGGGAGCAGCATCCGGGGCGGTAACAGTCTCGGATTCGAGGCGGAGGACGACTTTGACGAGGTCGTATCTGTCGGCAACGATCGTGTCGTCCTCGTTGGATTCACGAATGGTGGCGATTTTCCCACGACACCGAATGCCTGGCAAGCGAGCATAGCCGACGATACATCCGCTATCAGCGGCGATATCGTCATCGCCGTGTTTTCCATTCCCGAACGGAGATTCGAGCAAATCACCCATCTTGGCGGGTCCAGTTACGATTTTGCAAAATCAGCGGTGTTCGACAGCAATCGGCGGGAAGTTCTGATAGCTGGTACGACGGCCTCGACGGATTTTCCACTGATCGAACCGCGTTCGTGCGATTGCAACAAACGAGGCGTGCTTGTCGGTTATGACGTCGACTCCCTGCTCCCGCGACGATCACGCTCCTTCGCGGATATCGTGAGTAACGAGATCCAGACCATCGTTGCTCTGCCGGATGGAAGACTCGCCTTCTGTGGCATGACGCGCGGCGATCCTAACCAACCCGTCGTTCCTGTGCGATCCACGGGATTCCAGACTGTACGAGGCGGCGCTTCCGATGTGATCATCGGAATTCTTCGCGACAAACCCACTTCGGTTGAATCGCTGATCGGTACGGCTGGCGACCGCACCCTGCATATCCACCCTCAACCAGCACGCGGAGAGATACGCTTCGGAATCGAAGCGGAAGGTGACGGAACAGCGACGCTGCTCGATCTGCTCGGCCGGAGGGTGATCGAACTCCCGCTC